>ERZ1034928.156-NODE-156-length-42204-cov-7.577167_pt1 | contig 42204 bp, 35 predicted proteins | sample MGYA00520627_ERZ1034928 | MGnify/ENA primary metagenome ERZ1034928 (study PRJEB33766, sample SAMN09781755) | gut metagenome | biome: gut microbiome | host: Homo sapiens | place: Madagascar | study: EMG produced TPA metagenomics assembly of the PRJNA485056 data set...
ATGGGTTATACCCTAAGAGCAAACCACCCGCTATGCGGGTGGTCCTGATTTCGGGCCGTTTGCGCCCTGCGCGGCATCGTTCCCCGCCCCGTGCGGTGGGTTTGCGCCGCATGCCCGCTTCCAGCGGTTTCGGCAGGTTCGCAGGGGCTCGTATTTATGTGGCGTTACGGTATTGTCATGTGCCCGGTCGGGCCGAATGGTACACTTGTGCTCGTTCATATAAGGGCGCTCAGGGCGCTCTTCAGGCGAAATGCATCGAAGAGGTAATCATCGTGCACGAAAACATCGATCGCATCCTGTTCACCGAGGATGAAATCAAGCAGCGCGTCGCCGAGATCGGCGCGGGCATCACGCAGGACTACAAGGACGACCCCGACGGCGTCATCCTCATCTCGGTCCTGCGCGGCGCGGCCATCTTCATGGCCGACCTGGCACGTCAGATCCAGCTGCCGTGCGAGATGGACTACATGGCCGTCTCATCTTACGGCAACGGCGTGAAAAGCTCCGGTGTGGTCCGCATCCTGAAGGATCTGTCCTCCCAGATCGAGGGCCGCAACGTGGTCATCGCCGAGGACGTCCTGGACTCCGGCCTCACGCTCACCTACCTGCTGAAAACGCTGAAGGCGCGCAACCCGAAGTCCATCGAGGTCGCCACGCTGCTGCGTAAGAAAACCCGCGCGCAGGCCAAGATCGACTGCGCATACGTGGGCTTCGAGTGCCCCGACGAGTTCATCGTGGGCTACGGCCTGGACTACGCCGAGCGCTACCGCAACCTGCCGTACATCGGCGTCCTGAAGCCCGAGCTCTACAACTAGGAAAGCAAGGCCTATGCCGCAAAATAACAAACCCCAGATCCAACAGCCCAACCCCCGGACAACCATCATCTCGGTTGTCCTTTTCCTGCTGGTGGCCTTCTTCGTGGGCCAGCAGTTCATGAGCATGTCGGAGTCTTCGCAGGGCACCACTGATAAGCTGGTGGCGTCCGAGTTCCTGCAGGCGGTCGACCAGAACCGCGTCACGGAGGTCACGTACAGCGCCGGTGACTACACCGTGTCCGGCACGTATTACCCCGCCGTCACGGCCGGCGATTCCGCCGCCGACGCGTTCAACAGCGCCATCGACGCCATGAACGCAGGCATGGCAACGCTGAAGGACCCGAACACGGGCAAGTCGCTCTCGGGCGTGGGCACGCAAGACATCGAATCCCAAACGCTCGGCCAGGAGCACAAGTTCACGTGCACCTGGGCCGGCAGCTCGCTGTCCGACCTGATGGCCCAGCATCCCGAGATCAAGTACGAGGTGAAAACCCCCAGCCCGTGGGGCGACATCCTCACCACGCTGCTGCCCATCATCCTCATCGGCGCCATGCTGTTCTTCCTGTTCAATCAAATGGCGAAGGCGAATAACTCGCAGATGAACTTCGGCAAGGCCAAGGCCAAGCAGAGCATCGAGGAGCGCCCCGACGTGCGCTTCGCCGACGTCGCCGGCGTGGACGAGGCCGTCGAGGAGATGCAGGAGATCAAGGACTTCCTGGCCAACCCCGCCAAGTACCAGTCCATGGGCGCGAAGATCCCGCGCGGCTGCCTGCTGGTGGGCCCTCCGGGCACCGGCAAGACGCTGCTGGCCCGCGCCGTGGCCGGCGAGGCGGGCGTGCCGTTCTTCAGCATCTCCGGCTCCGACTTCGTCGAGATGTTCGTGGGCGTGGGCGCCTCCCGTGTGCGCGACCTGTTCAAGCAGGCTAAAGAGGCAAGCCCCTCCATCGTCTTCATCGACGAGATCGACGCCGTCGGCCGCCAGCGCGGCACCGGCCTGGGCGGCGGTCACGACGAGCGCGAGCAGACGCTCAACCAGCTGCTCGTCGAGATGGACGGCTTCGAGGCCAACGACTCCGTGGTGCTCATCGCCGCCACCAACCGCGCCGACGTGCTCGACCCGGCGCTGCTGCGCCCCGGCCGCTTCGACCGCCAGATCGTGGTGGACGTGCCCGACGTGAAGGGCCGCGAGCGCATCCTGAACGTGCATGCGAAGAACAAGCCGCTCGGCAGCGACGTGGACCTGTCCTCCGTGGCCAAGCTCACGCCCGGCTTCTCGGGCGCCGACCTGGCCAACCTGCTCAACGAGGCGGCGCTTCTGACCGCTCGCCGCAACAAGAAGATCATCACGCAGCAAGAGGTCAGCGAGTCCATGGAGCGCGTCATCGCCGGTCCCGAGCGCAAGGGCCGCGTGATGGACGACCAGACCAAGCACACCATCGCCTACCACGAAAGCGGTCACGCCCTGGTGGGCCACCTGCTGCCGAAGGCCGATCCGGTGCACAAGATCAGCATCATCAGCCGCGGCCGCGCGCTGGGCTACACCCTGTCCATCCCGAAGGAGGACAAGGTGCTCAACACGGTGGGCGAGATGCGCGACGAGCTGGCGGTGTTCATGGGCGGCCGCGTCGCCGAGGAGATCTTCTGCGACGATGTGACCACCGGCGCCAGCAACGACCTGGAGCGCGCCACCAAGATGGCCCGCGCCATGGTTACGCAGTACGGCATGTCCGCCGAGCTGGGCACGCAGGTGTTCGGCCAGCCCAACCACGAGGTGTTCCTGGGCCGCGACATGGGCAACACGCAGGACTACTCCGAGGAGACGGCGCGCCGCATCGACGACGAGGTCGCGCGCATCATGAAGGAGGCGCACGACCGCGCCTACGAAATCCTCAGCACGCATCGCGAGCAGATGGACCTTATGGCAAGCGTGCTGCTCGAGCGCGAAACCGTCGAGGGCGAGGCCTGCAAGGCGCTGCTGGACAACACCTGGAACGATTATCTCCAGCGTGAAGGCGACATCATCGCCGCGAAGGAGGCCGAGGAGGCGGCGGCGCGCGCTCGCGACGAGCAGCTTGCCGACCCGAACTGGAACGGCCAGCAGGGCGGCCAGGTGCCGCCGGCACAGCCGGGTTCTCCCGTGCAGCCGTCCGGTGTGCAGCAGCCGCAGGCTCCTGCGAACGGCGGTCAGCCGCCGGTTTCCCCCACGGGTGGTCAGCAGCCCCCGTACCCGCCGGCAGAGTAAGCCGACGTGGTGCCGCGCCGCACCTTCGCGGTTGGCGGCGGGATCGTTCGCGCACGATGCGCTGGGCTTTTCGGTCTGGTGCGCGGGCGCGGTGTGAAAACGTCAAGGTATAGCAAGAAGGCGGGCCGTTAGGCTCGCCTTCTTTTGAAAGAAAGGCATTCAGCATGATGTGGAAATGCGGCTCGTTCGAGTTCGATACGCGCAAACCGGTGATCATGGGCATCCTCAACGTCACGCCCGACAGCTTCAGTGACGGCGGCACGCACAATACGCCCGAGGCGGCGCTTGCCTGGGCGCAGCAGATGATCGACGAGGGTGCGCACATGATCGACGTGGGCGGCGAGTCCACGCGCCCGGGGTCGGCCGAGGTAAGCGTCGAGGAGGAGACGGACCGCGTGCTTCCCGTGGTGCGCGCCCTTGCCGAGCAGGGCGTCTGCGTGAGCGTGGACACCCGTCATGCCGCTGTGGCGAAGGCGTGCGTGGAAGCCGGCGCCGCCGTCATCAACGACGTGTCAGGCTTCCGCGACCCGGCCATGGTGCAGGTTGCCGCCGAAAGCGATTGCGGCGTGGTGGTCATGCACATGAAGGGCGAGCCGGGCACCATGCAGCAGAACCCGCAGTATGACGACGTGGTCGCCGAGGTGCGCGATTACCTGAGCGACCAGGCGGCCATGCTCGAGGCCGCCGGCGTGGCGCCCGAGCGCATCTGCGTCGATCCGGGCCCGGGCTTCGGCAAGACGGCTTCGCAGACCCTCGAGCTCGTACGCAACTTCCAGGAGTTTGCGCGCTTGGGCTACCCGGTCATGGTCGCCGTTTCCCGCAAAAGCTATCTGGGCTTCGCCTACGGCATCGACGACCCGGTCGAGCGCGACCATGTGAGCGCCACCGAGGCGCTTATGGCGTGCGAGCTGGGCGCGGGCGTTGTGCGTGCGCACAACGTGGCGGAAACCGTGAAGGCGCTGTCCGACATGCGCCCGTACGCGTTCTTGGGCATGGGCTGCAACGTGCCGTTGGTGGCAGAGCCCGGCGAGGAGCTTGAGGGCAAGATCGCTATGCTCAACCAGGCCATTACGGAGCTGTGCAGCCTTCCTGATTCGCAGATCATCGACATCTCCAGCTTCTACGAGAGCGAGCCTGCATACTACGAGGACCAGGACACGTTCGTCAACGCCGTGGTGCTGCTGCGCACGGGCATCGCGCCGAAGGAGCTGCTGGGGTATCTGCACGCCATCGAGAACAGCCTGGGCCGCGTTCGCGAGATCGAGAACGGCCCGCGCACGTGCGACCTGGACATTCTGGACTACCAGCTCTACGTCACGGACAACGACGTGCTCACATTGCCGCATCCTCGCATCCTCGAGCGCGACTTCGTGCTGAAGCCGCTGCTGGAGCTGCGCCCGAACCATGTGCTGGCAGATGATGTGCGCGTCGCGCAGGCAGCCAAGCCGGAATCCGAGCGCTATGGGAAAGCCGAGCGCATCAGTCGTTAAGCCGGGGAAAGCGGCGGCTTGCGGATGGTCGGATGGGCTCCGGGGCGCAGGTTCCGGAATCGGGCTTGCAGGGTCCGGGGCCGGGTTGCCGGCTTGGGCGATGGGCTGCGCTTTGCGAAGCTGGAGCATTGGCTCATTGCGGCTTTCCGCGGTCTTGCGATGGCTTTATGCCGTGTCGCCGCATAAGGGGAGAAAGGTGCTGGGATGCAGTTTCGCGTGGAATCGTTTGAGACCGTAACGTCCACGAACGACCTGATCAAGCGTGCTATCGAGGAAGGCCAGCCCGAGGGGTTGGCCGTGCGCGGCCTTCGGCAGACCGCCGGCTACGGCAGGCAAGGACGCGCATGGGAAAGCCCGATCGGCGGCATGTACCAGTCGTTCTTGCTGCGCCCTGAAGTCCCGTCGGCGCAGCTCCCTACGCTCAGCCTGCTGGTGGGCCTGGCCGTTCGCCGCGCGATCGCGAGTCTCGTCCCCGAGCTCGAGGGTCGCGTGCAGGTGAAGTGGCCGAACGACATCGTGGTGGCCGAAGCGGGCGCTCTTCCGCGCGAAGCCGCGCAGGCGACGGGCGAGGGTTCCCCTTGCGGGAATGGATCGGCGCTCCTGCGCGGCGCGGCTTCCCATGGTGCAGTCTGCGATGGTGCTGCATCGGGTGGCGAGTTCCCCGCCGGCGATTCTCGGTTCAGGCACCCCTTCCACAAGCTGTGCGGCATCTCGACGGAGATGCATGCGCGGGCGCTTTGCGTGGGCGTGGGCGTCAACGTGGCGCGTCCGGCCGATGCCGCATCCGTGCCGGCGGGGAAGAACATCCCGGTATACCTGGATGAACTGGGATTTTGCGAAGGCCACGTGGAAGACCGCATCAATGCCGTGGCCGATGCGCTGTGCGACCAGCTTGCCATCGTGTATCCGCTGTGGTGCGAGCGGGGCTTCGAGCCCTTCCAAGCCGAGTTCGACGCGTGCTCCGCGCTGTCCGGGCGCTTTGTGCGCATGGAGGACCTTTCGGGCAACGTGTTGGCGGCGGGCACGGTGACGCGCGTGGCCCCGGACGGCAGGCTGGTGCTGCGCACGCCGGAAGGCGCGGAGGTGTTCGCAAGCTCGGGCGAGGCTCATATCCGCTAGGCGGTATCCATGCGCCCCGGCGCGACGTTTACGCGCCGGGGCGCATGCGTTTTTCGACATTTGCGCGGCCGACCTGGGCGCACGCTTCCGGTGTTTGCGCGGATCCGGCTTTGGCGCATGCTCCTGGCACGTTCTCGGACGCACAGCCGGCAGCAGCCTGAAAGCACCTGCCGTCGCCCCTTTCGCTCTTCAACTTGATATGCACGAACGATGGAATCCCGGCACGGGGTTCTTCTGTGTGCACCGTCTGCGGTTCGCCGGTCATACAATAAAATGCTGACAAAAATTTTAGGTAGTAAAAGGTTTCGAAAGGCAGCATGCAAGCATGACGCAAGAGCAAGAAGCAAAGGGCACGTCCGCGGCGCCGTCCCATCCGGCGGATGCCCAGGGCAAGCCCGCAGCGCCTGGCCGCCAAGGCAAGCCCAGGCAGCACGATAAGGTCACGCGCATGGGCACGGAATCCATCCCGCGCCTTATCACCGAGTTCGCCGTCCCCTCCATCTTGGGCATGCTGGTCAACGGCGCGTACAACGTCATCGACTCCATCTTCCTTGGCCAGGCCATGGGCGAGATCGGCTTGTCCACCGCCACGGTGGCCATGCCCATCATGACGGTGTTCATGGCCATCGCCATGCTGGTCGGCAACGGCGGTAACGCCCTGGCCGCGCTGCGCATGGGCGAGGGCAAGCCCGAGGAGGCCGAGCGCAGCCTGGGCAACACGGTCACGCTCGCCCTCATCGCCTCGGTGGTGGTGGCCATCGCCATGTTCATCCCGGCTTGCATCGACGGACTGCTCAGCGTGTCGGGCGCCACTCCCGAGGACTGGAACTACGCCATGCAGTTCATCCGCATCATCAGCCTGGGCTTCATTTTCCAGTGCATCGGCATGGGCGTGAACAACTTCATCCGTACCGCCGGCGCCCCGAACCGCGCGCTGGGCACCATGATCATCGGCGCCGTTGCGTGTACCGTGTTCAATGCCCTGTTCGTGCTGGTCATGGGCATGGGCGTCGTGGGCAGCGCGCTTGCCACCGTGTGCGGCCAGGCCATCTCGTGCGCCACGGTCCTGTGGTACTTCTGCCTGACGAAGGGCGTCCCCATGCGCCTGCGCCTGCGCATGATGCCGCTGCACGGTGAAACGGTTCGCCTGATCTTGTCGCTGGGCCTGGCGAGCTTCGCCGTGCAGGCAGGCATGGCCGCGGTGAACTTCGTGCTGAACAACCTTCTGAACATGTACGGCGCGCAAAGCCCCATCGGCGCGGAGGGCGCGCTGGCATCCATCGGCGTGGTGCAGCGCGTTGCCTCGTTCGTGGTGCTGCCACTCATCGGCATGTCGATCGCCATCCAGCCGCTGCTCGGCTTCAACTACGGCGCGCACCTGTTCAAGCGCGTGAAGATGACGCTGGCCTGGGGCATCGCGGGCAACACGGTCATCGCCGTGGTGCTGTGGGCACTCGTGCACCTGTTCCCCGTCCAGATCGTCGGCTTCTTCGGCATCACCGACCCGAACCTGCTGTCGTTCACGGTGTTCGCGCTGCAGGTGCAGCTGTTCCTCATCCCGTTCGTGGGCTTCCAGATCGTGGGCTCGAACTACTTCCAGGCAACAGGGCAGCCGGCGAAGTCGGTGTTCCTGTCCCTCACGCGCCAGATCCTGTTCCTGATCCCGCTCTACATCGGCCTGCCCATGGTCATGCCTGTATGGTTCCCGGGTTACACGGGCCTGGATGCGCTGTACTTCGCGTGTCCCGTGGCGGACTTCCTGGCCATCTTCACCACCGGCGTGTTCGTCCTGCTGGAGCTCAAGCGTCTGCGCAAGCTGGAGAACGGTCAGCTGCAGGCAAAGTTCTAGTGCGCGAAAGGCGACCGTTTTGAGTGCAGCGCCCTCTCCTTGTCGCTGATGGTGCTGGTTCGATACCTGGATTTGTTTCAGCCTTGCAACGTTTTTTGCGCTGCAAGGCTTTTTTGCGGCCGAAATCACCGAGGGAAATTGTGCGCGTGCTACAATTCCCCTGTGATTTATAGGAAATAGGATTGCTGCGTTCGGCGCAGCAATCGCCGCGAAGGTATCGCGGATGGGTCCCCCGACCGGGTCGGAGGGGCAAGGAAGGGGAAGTTGTGGAGCAGGTTCAGAAGAAGACGGCCGCTGGGTCGCGCACGCGTTCGATCGTGTTCGTCGCATTGACGGTCGCCATCACGGCGGTGTCGGCGTGGGTGACGGTGCCCTTGGGCCCTGTGCCGTTCACGCTGCAGATCTTCGCCGTGGCGTTCATGGTGCTGGTGCTGCAGCCGAAAGAAGCTGTTGCGGCCATCACCGCGTACCTGGTCCTGGGTGCCGTGGGCGTGCCCGTGTTCAGCGGCATGCGCGGCGGCATCGGCGTTCTGGCCGGTGCGACCGGCGGATTTCTGTGGGGCTACCTGCTGGGCGTGGGCCTGGCCGTGGCCGTGCGGTTCGGCCTGAAGGCCGTGCTGGCTCGCGATGGCCAGGCGAAGGGCGCCCGCGCGTTCGCTATCGACTTCCTGACCGGTCTGGTGTTCCTTGCCGTCGCCTATGTGTGCGGCTGGGCTCAGCTGATGGCCGTGGCTTCCATGACTCCCGCCGCCGCCTTCGCGGCCGGCGTTGCGCCGTTCATCCTGGTCGACCTGGCGAAGCTGGTCGCGGCCGTCATCTGCGCCCGCGCCGTCAACGCCGCCGTGGGGCGTCGCGCATAAGCGATATCGCATAACCCAAGTGCAACGAAAAAGCCCGCATAAGCGGGCTTTTTCGCGTTCTGATGCAAGATGCGGGCTTGGGCTATGAGGACTTCCGGTTGCCAGGCGTGCGGGCGCGCAAAGGAGGGGTTATGCGCGCCCGCACGAGCAGGGCCTGCCGGATGGTCTCGCAGCTGCTGCGGCGCCCCGTTGCAGAAAGGGGGTCCGGGCGCGCGGTTACGCCTCGTACAGGACGGCGCCGCTGGTGAAGCCGCCGCCGAAGCCTACGAGCACGACCTTGTCGCCGGGGTGGATGTTCCCGCTTTCGTACGCGTCGCACAGCGTCATGGGGATGCATGCCGACGACGAGTTGCCGCGATGCGCGATGGACACCTGGAAGCGCTCGAGCGGCAGGCCCATGCGCTTGGCGGCGTACTTGATGATGCGCAGGTTCGCCTGATGCGGGACGATGAACTGCACGTCGTCGATGGTCAGGTTCGCGCGGCGCAGCACCTCCTCGATGGCGGCGGGCATGACGCTGGTGGCGAACTTGAACACCTTCTGGCCGTTCATGTACAGGGCCTGGCGCGGCGCCCCGGCGGCAACGTGTTCCGTGACATCGAGCTCGGCGTCGATGGGGGCGGTGCCGGGGTCGGCCTGTTGCAGCGCATCCGCATCGATGCCCTCGGGCGTGAAGGGCTGGGGTGCGTCGTAGGCGGAAGGGCAGGTGAGGGCGTTGGAATCGTCGTCATCGTTTTTGATGTACCAGGACAGGATGCCGGGTTTGCGCTCGTCCCATTCCACCACGGCGGCGCCGGCGCCGTCGCCGAACAGCACGCACGTGTTGCGGTCGTTCCAGTCGACGATGCGGGTCAGACGTTCGCCGCCTACCACGAGCGCGCGGCGGATGTGGTTGCGGCCCGCCGCGCCTGCAGCGCCCGAGGCGCTGGCGGCCATCATGGTCTCGGCGATGGTCAGGCCGTAGATGAAGCCCGAGCACGCGGCGTTCATGTCGAATGCCGCGGCATTGACCAGGCCCAAGCGTCGGCGCAGCATGGCGGCGCAGGTGGGGACCACCTCGTCGGGCGTGATGGTGGAGTAGATGATGAGGTCGATATCCTCGGGAGCGATCTTGCGCTCGGAATAGCCGCCGTCCGCCCAGCCGAGCGCCTGGCGCGCGGCGCCTTCGGCCAGGTCGACGTTGCCCTCGCTGACGCACACGCGGCGCGAGAGGATGCCCGTGCGCGTGGAAATCCATTCGTCGCTGGTGTCGACCAGCTTGGTCAGCTCTTCATTGGGCACGTCAAGTGCCGGTAGCTGCTTGCCGCAGCCGATGATGGTGCAACCCATGATGCTCCTTCGATGTACGGGGCGATGCGCCCCGGAGATGATGCGTGTCGATTGCGTTCGAGTATAGCATCGCAAATTGCGGCCCCTGCGAATCCCCACGTCCTGGCCCCTGCTCGTACCGGAATCGATGCGTGGGTGAAGTAAACGCTTGGCATCCTGAGACGTTTCGGCCGGCGGAAGGGCCGGGCGCATGTGCGGGTGGGCGGCGATGCAGGCTGCGGGTCGCAACTGGCGAAGGGACCGATGCCGTCTTCGGAAGCGGTGCGAGCAGCGGTCGTCGGCGCGGCTGCGCAGGTCTCCCTAGGCGTTCTTCGTTTTCCCGTGGGGCTTCTTCACCGAGATGTCGGCGGGGATGGAGGGGATGGCGATCATGAAGCACGCCCCGCCCTCGGGGAGATTGACGGCTTCGACGGTGCCGTCGTGCGCCTCGGCGATGGATTTCACGATGGCAAGGCCCAGGCCCGTGCCGCCCGTGCCGCGCGTGCGGCTTGCGTCGGTGCGGTAGAAGCGGTCGAAGAGCAGCTTGGGGTCCACGTCGCCGAAGCCGCAGCCGTCGTCTTTCACGGCGATGATGGAGTTGCCGTTCATACCGAACAGCTCAACGTTGATGTGCCCGCCGGGCTTGATGAAGCGGCTGGCGTTCTCGACCAGGTTGGTGACGGCCTGGCGCAAGCTGTCGGGGTTGCCCAGCACGTCGGGGGCCTCGCCCGAGACGCTCGTGTTCGCCTGGCGGTCGTGCAGGATGGGGGACAGCGCGTCGACCACGCTGTTCGCCAGATCGTGCAGGTTCACGCGCTGCATGGTCTCGGGGATGGGGGAGCTTTCTATGCGCTGCAGGGTCAGAAGGTCGTGCGTCAAGCGGCTGAGGCGCTCGCTTTCGTTCACGATGATGCCGCAGAACTTCTCATGCAGCGAGGGCGGCAGGTCGGGGTCGGCGAGCATCTCGGCGTTGCCGCGGATGGCCGTCAGCGGCGTGCGCAGCTCATGCGCGACGTCGCTGATGAACTCGTTTTGGCGGCGCTCCTTGATGGCAAGGTCGTGCTGCTGCTGGGTGGTGGTTTGCACGAGGCGCTTGAAGTCGCTGGTCAGCAGGTCGGCCTCGTACATGCGGCCGTCGGGCTCGAACGTGACGGGCGCGCCGCTGCGGAACGCTGCCATCTTCTTCGCCAGGTCGCTCAGCGGCTCGGATAGGAAATGGCCGATAAGCAGGCTGATGCAGAAGATGATTATGCTGATGGGGATGAGGACCAGCAGGACCGCTATGGAAGCGTCGTACACGAGCATGCACACGACGGCCGTGACCACCGCAGCGAGCAGGCTGAGCAGCGTGGCCAAGAGCGCGAAATATGTCTGCAGTCGTTTTATAGCTTGAACCTATATCCGTAACCGCGAACCGTTTCCACAAGGCCGGGATCGTAACCGGCTTGCTCGATCTTATCACGCAGGCGCTTGATGTGGGTGTCGACGGTCTTGGTTTCCGTGAGGTATTCCCAGCCCCAGGCATCGCGTAGCAGCTCCTCGCGCGAGACCACCTTGCCGGCGTTCTTCATGAGGCATGCCATCAGCTCGAACTCGCGGGGCGTCAGGTCGATGTCGCCGGCCGGGCCGGTGGCGGTGTGCGCGTCCTCGTCGAGCGTGATGCCGCTGGCGGTGATGGCGTGGCTGTTCGGCGTGAGCTCGTTGCCCTGGCTGCGGCGCAGCAGCGCGCGGACGCGGGCGATGAGCTCGCGCACGCCGAAGGGCTTGGCCAGGTAATCATCGCCGCCGATCTCGAGCCCGACCACCTTGTCCAGCTCGGTGTCGCGCGCCGAGAGGAACAGCACGGGCGCCGACGTCTTGGTGCGCAGGCGGCGGCACAGCTCGTAGCCGTCCATGCCGGGCAGCATGATATCCAGGACGAACAGGTCGTAGTCGTTTTCCTGGGCCATTGCCAGCGCGTCCTCGCCGTTGTCCACGACGTCGGGCTGGAAGCCCTCTTTCTTCAGGGCGTATCCGACGAACTCCGTGATGGAGGGCTCGTCGTCCACGACCAAGATGCGCGAAGGCGTTTCGTTCATGATGGGCCTCTTCTCTCCATTGCGAAGGCTGCTTGCGCGGCGGGCGGGGCGCGCCGTTGCCGAGCGCCGGGCGCCGCAAGGAGGCAGCCGTTCCATGTTCTTGCGACAACTATACCCGCATCGGCCCGGCAGGTGGGCTTCCCGTCAAAAACACGTTACCTCCCCGGGACAAAACCGCCCAAGTTTTCCCGATCTGCTCGGCTCGGACGCTTGGGGACGGAGGTTTGTCTGTCAGGTTTCGCCTCGCGCTAGAGCCCGCCCCACGCCAGGGTCTACCCCGCCCCGCGCCGGTGCGTTCTCCGCCCAAACCCCCTAACGAACGCTTGGCGGGCGGATTCGGGCGCTTCCCGTGTGCTTGCGGGTAGTCTAACAACCTGCTGCTATACTGATGCGCGGAAAAATCGGCCCCATCGCGGAACACGGCGACGGGGGACATGAGAACGAGGGGAGCGGCGCCATGCTGCTGGCAATAGACGTGGGAAACACCCAGACCGTTTTGGGCGTGTATGAGAACAAGAAGCTGCGCTTCCGCTGGCGCGTGGCCACCAACAAGCTGCACACGTGCGACGAGCTGCGCGTGAAGCTCATCCCGCTGCTCAGCTCCGAGGGCGTCTCGTTCGAGGATATCAGCGGCGTGGCGCTGGCGTCGGTGGTCCCGGCGCTCACCGAGGCGTGGTGCCAGGCGACCAAGCAGATGATCGGCGTGCGCGCGGTGGTGTGCACCGCCGAGAACGCCGCCGGGCTGTTCGACGCCGGCGATTACCCCAACCCGCGCGAGATCGGCGCCGACCGCATCGCCGACTGCGTGGCGGCGCGCATGCTGTATGGCTCGCCCGTGGTGGTGGTCGATTTCGGCACCGCCACTAATATGGAAGTGATCGACGGCGACGGCACGTTCGCCGGTGGCGTCATCGCGCCCGGCGTGGACACCAGCGCCCGCGCGCTGTTCAGCCATGCCACCAAGCTGGGCGCCATCGAGCTGGTCAACCCGCACACCTCCATCGGCCGCAACACCGCCCAGGCCATGCAGGTGGGCATCGTATACGGCGAGGCGGACCGCGTGGACGGCCTGGTCAACCGCATCTTCGAGCAGCTTGGTCACAAGGCCGCCGTCGTGGCCACCGGCGGCCTGGCGCGTCGCGTGGCGCCGCTGTCGCGCACCATCACGCACGTGAACCAGGACCTGACGCTCGAGGGCCTTCGCCTGGTCTACGACAACTTCATGGACAACGACGTCACCGGCCTGTACGGCCGCCCCGATGAGGTGCTGGAGTAGGGCGAGTCCTCGCCGGCGCTCTGTCCCGGCTTCGCCCTCCGGCGTCTCGGGAAGCCGCCTGCAAGGCGGTTCCGTCGCCAGCTTCTCCATAATTGCAACAAATTTGGCCGCATTTTCGCCGTTGCCTTGAAATCTAGGTTTCTTAACAGGCGCCCGTCCCGTGGCCGACACGATGCGCCGCTACAATGACACCTACGTTCATGCGCCTCGCCAAAGGACGGGGCGCGTCCGCATCCAGACGAGAGAGAGGCCCCGACGTGTTGACCGACATCGAAATCGCCCAGGCAGCGACTCCGCAACCCATCAGCGCCATTGCGCAGAAGGCGGGTGTGCCCGAGCAGTACCTGGAGCAGTACGGAACCACGAAGGCTAAGGTGGACTACAACCTGCTGCGCGATGAGCAGCACACGCCGGGCAAGCTGGTGCTCGTGACGGCCATCAACCCCACGCCGGCCGGCGAGGGCAAGACCACCACCACGGTGGGCCTGGCCGACGCGCTGCAGAAGCGCGGCAAGAACCCCGTCGTTGCGCTGCGCGAGCCCAGCCTGGGCCCCGTGTTCGGCATCAAGGGCGGTGCTGCGGGCGGCGGATACGCCCAGGTCATCCCCATGGAGGACATCAACCTGCACTTCACCGGCGACTTCCACGCCATCGGTGCGGCCAACAACCTGCTCGCCGCGCTGCTCGACGCCCACATCCATAACGGCAACGAGCTGGGCATCGACGTCCGCAAGATCACCTGGAAGCGCGTGGTGGACATGAACGACCGCCAGCTGCGCAACATCGTGTGCGGCCTGGGCGGCAGGGCCAACGGCGTGCCGCGCGAGGATGGCTTCGACATCACCGTGGCCAGCGAGATCATGGCCATCTTCTGCCTGGCCACCAGCATCACCGACCTGAAGGAGCGCCTCGGCCGCATCGTGGTCGGCTACACCTTCGACGACCAGCCCGTCACCGCGCACGACCTGCACGCCGAGGGCGCCATGGCCGCGCTGCTCAAGGACGCGCTCAAGCCCAACCTCGTGCAGACGCTCGAGGGCACGCCGGCGTTCGTGCACGGCGGCCCCTTCGCCAACATCGCGCACGGCTGCAACTCCATCATGGCAACGCAAATGGCCCGCGCGCTGGGCGACTACGCCATCACCGAGGCCGGCTTCGGCGCCGACCTAGGCGCGGAGAAGTTCCTGGACATCAAGTGCCGCCTGACCGGCCTGAAGCCCGACGCCGTCGTCGTGGTGGCAACGGTCCGCGCGCTCAAGAACCACGGCGGCGTGGCCAAGGACGCGCTCAACGATGAGAACCTGCAGGCGCTCGAGGCCGGCCTGCCCAACCTGTTGCAGCACGTGGAGAACATCACGAACGTGTACAACCTGCCGTGCGTGGTGGCCATCAACCGCTTCCCCACCGACACCGAGGCCGAGCTGAAGCTCGTCGAGGACAAGTGCCGCGAGCTGGGCGTGAACGTGGCCCTGTCCGAGGTGTGGGCCAAGGGCGGCGAGGGCGGTCTGGCGCTGGCCGACGAGGTCGTGCGCCTGTGCGAGAACGGCGACGAGGCCGGCCGCAGCGCCGACACGTTCCAGTTCTCCTACGGCGATGACCTGAGCCTGCGCGAGAAGATCGAGGCCGTGGCGAAGAAGGTCTACCGTGCCGACGGCGTCGACTTCGAGGCCAAGGCGGCAAAGGAGCTGGCGAAGCTGGAGAAGCTCGGCTTCGGCGGCATGCCCGTGTGCATGGCAAAGACCCAGTACAGCTTCAGCGACGATCAGACGAAGCTGGGCGCGCCGCGCGGCTTCCGCATCACCGTGCGCGACGTCAAGGTCAGCGCCGGCGCCGGCTTCGTGGTGGCGCTCACCGGCAACATCATGACCATGCCGGGCCTGGGGAAGAGCCCCGCGGCCTTCAAGATCGACGTCGACGAGACCGGTAAGATCACGGGGCTGTTCTAAGTCCCGGACGCTGAGCGACTGGGTGGTGTCCAGTCGCTCAGACAGTCCTGCTTTGGCAAAAGCCCCACTGGGGCTTTTGCGTCGTGCGGAACTCGCTTTGTGGACACCACCCGGCCACTCAGCTGGGTAAACTGCTCGTAGGGTTGCTGGGTCCCGGCGTCGAGCTTGCAGACCGCTTGTGCGGTTGATGATGGAAAGGAAGCGTATGGATACTTCGTTCGTCGAGGAGCTTGCCTCGGCGGCCCCCACGCCGGGCGGCGGCGGGGCCTCGGCATATTGCGGCGCGCTGGCCTGCGCGTTGGCGTCCATGGTGGGTAACCTGACCGTGGGAAAGAAGACGTATGCCCAGGTCGAGCCCGAAGTGTACATGCGCTTGGAAAAGCTGGCGGACCTGCGCGGGCGTCTGCTTTCCCTGGTGGGCGCCGATGCCGAGGCGTTCGGCCCGCTGGCGGCGGCCTACCGCATGCCCAAGGACACCCCCGAGCAGCTTGCGGCCAAGCAGGCAGCGATTCAGGACGCTCTTGTCGGCGCCACCGAGGTGCCGCTGGATATCATGCGCACGGCGGCGGCGTGCGTGGAGCACGCCGATTTCCTGGCGCGCAACGGCAGCCGCATGGCGCGCAGCGATGCGGGCGTTTCCGTGGCGTTCGCCCGGGCAGCCGTGGACGGCGCCAGCTTGAACGTGTACATTAACGCGGCGTCCATCGACGACGCCGAACGTGCCGCACGCTACCGCGACGAAGCGGACCGGCTTGTCGCGCAGACGCGCGAGCACTGCGACGAGGTGTTCGCGTTCGTGAAGGATGCGGTCTCGTAAACGGTCTGCAGGCCGATAGATGAAGGTGGAGAAAACGTGGCAGAGTTGTTGAAGGGCAAGCCGGTCGTCGACCGCATGGCCGAGGATATGCGGGGGCGCATCGCCGCGCTCGAGGAGCAGGGCGTGAAACCCACGCTGGCGCTGGTGCGCCTGGGACAGCGTCCCGACGACCTCTCATACGAGCGCACGGCGGTCAAACGCGCCGCCGGCCTGGGTATCCACACCAAGCCCTATGTGCTCGACGAGTTCGCGCCCGAAGCTGCGCTCAAGGCCACGCTGCAGTCCATCAACTACGACAAGACGGTACACGGCTGCCTGATGTTTCGCCCGCTGCCCACGTTCATGGACGAGAAGGCCATGTGCAACACGCTGACCGCGGCGAAGGACGTCGACGGCATCTCGCTGGCGTCGCTTGCGGCGGTGTTCACCGACGCGCCGGACGGCTTCCCCCCTTGCACCGCGGCGGCGTGCGTCGCCATCTTGGAGCACTACAAGGTGCCCATCGCCGGCAAGCACGTGGTGGTCATCGGCCGCAGCCTGGTGGTGGGCAAGCCCGTGTCCATGATGCTGCTGCGCCGCAATGCCAGCGTCACCATCTGCCATAGCCGCACCGAGAACCTGCAGGAGATCAGCCGCTCGGCCGATATCGTCATCTGCGCCACGGGCCGTGCCCGCGCGTACGGTCGCGAGTACTTCCGCCCGGGCCAGACGGTGCTCGACGTGGGCATCAACTTCGACGTGCACGGTAAGTTGTGCGGCGACGTGGACTTCGACGAGGTGGAGCCCATCGTGGACGCCATCACCCCGGTGCCCGGCGGCGTGGGCACCGTGACCACCAGCATGACCATGCAGCACACCGTGGCCGCCGCCGAGGCCCAGCTGAAGGAAAGCCTGAAAGGCTAGCCGAACGCCCCCCTTGTGGAGCCGTTTTTCCCTGCTTATCCGCCGTTTTCGTGGGTGGGGTGCATGTTTGCGCGCATTGGCGTATGATGTGCTGCATTATGGCTAACGGACTGACATACGCACGTAAAACCGCGTCCACGGAGGCGACGAAGCAGCTGGCCGAAACGCTGGCTCCGTACCTGCATCCGGGCGACGTGGTGGTGCTTTCGGGCGATTTGGGCGCCGGCAAAACTCAATTTGTGCAAGGCGTGGCCGCCGGCCTGGGCATTTCCGCCCAGGTTACCAGCCCCACGTTCAACATCCTGCTGGAGTACCACCAGGGGCGCATCCCGCTGTACCACTTCGACCTGTATCGCCTGGACGAGCAGGACGAGCTGGAGGACACGGGCTATTACGACACCGTCGACGCCGACGGCGTGTCGTTCATCGAGTGGGGCGAGAAGTTCCCCGGCGCGCTGCCGTACGGCTACCTGGAGATCCGCATCCTGGTGACCGAGGACGGCGGCCGCCGCGTGCTCGCGCACGCGTTGGGAAACCGCGCCCGCCAGCTGCTCACCGTGTGGGCCAACGACTCGAAGGCGCGTCTGTCGAAGACCACGGCCAGCGCCGGCGGCTTCATCGTGCCAGGGGGCGCCCCCATGAACACGGGCTCCATCCCCCCGGTCAAGGTCGCGGAGGCCAAACCCGCCGATTCGCCTGCGGAAACGCTTTAAACGCCCGCTGTCGCGCCCGATGCGGCCCGGATGGGCGCCGCGCGGCAAGCGGCGCCTCGCAGCGAAACCGGCCATATAGGAACCATATTCGAAAGCAAGGGGAGCACTGTGCCTGAAACCGCATATGCGTTGGCGTTCGATACGGCGAACGAGGTGATCTCCATCGGGCTGGGCCGTTTGAACGCCGCGGCATGCGCGGTGGAGCCGGTGGCTGCGGTGGAGGCGGCGGCGCATCGCGCGTCGAACACGCAGCTGCTCGTGCGGGTGGACGCCCTGCTACGCGAGGCTGGCGTGGAACGCGGTCAGCTGGCATGCGTGTGCGTCGGCCGCGGCCCGGGATCGTTCACAGGCGTGCGCATCGCCATGGCCACGGCCAAGGGCGCGGCGCAGGCGCTCGGCGCCGCGCTGGTGGGCGTGTCGTCGCTCGACGTGGTGGCCTGGCATGCGTGGGCCTCGGGCGTGCGCGGCCGGATGGCCGTAGTCGCCGACGCCATGCGCAAGGAGGTTTACCCCGTCCGTTACGCGCTCGATGATGCGGGCGTGCATCGCCTTGAGGCGGACCGTGTGGTAAAAGCCCAGGAGGCAGCCCAGGAATTGGTCGACGAAGCATCTTCCGATGCTGCGGCCGACGCGTTGCAGCTGACGGGCGACGGGCTTGCGAAGTACGCGGAGCTGTTCGCCCCCGCGGGTACGCTGCTGCCCGAGGAGCTGTGGGCGCCCACGGGTCGCGGGCTTCTGCTGGCGCTGCAGGACGCATGGCGCACGGGCGCGGCCGACCCGCTGGACGCGCAGCGTCACAACCCGGCGTTCTTGCTGCCGGTGTACACGCGCCTGTCCGACGCCGAGGAGAACGAGCGCATCCGCCTGGCGAAGAACGATCCGAAAAACCTTGCCACCGGCGTGCAAGACGCCGCGCCGCGCCGCGATCAGCGTGCCACCATGCACGACACGGCAGTGCTTAACGCGCGCCCTGACGAGCACGGCATCACGTACAAGCCGCTCGACGCCGCGCACGCCGAGGATGTCGCCGTCATGGAATCCCAGGTCATGGGCTCGGATGCATGGAACGCCGCGCTGGTGGCCGATGAGCTTCCGCGCGCCGACCGTACCTGGTGGGCGGCCTATGCAAGCGTGGAAGGCCCCGATGCCGGCTCCGCCGCGGGCTCCGATGGCGCCTCTTCCGCACGCGGGAACGTGCTGGTCGGCTATGCCGGCGGCATGGTGATCGACGGGCAGGTGCAGATCCTCAAGATCGGCACCGATCCGGCGTGGCGCCGCCGCGGTATCGCGCGTCAGCTCATCTCGCGCGTGGCCTCCGACGCCCGCGACCTGGGCGCCACCACGTGCTCGCTCGAGGTGCGTGCTTCTAACGTTGGCGCGCAGGCGTTCTACGAATCGCTCGGCATGCATTCCATCGGCAAGCGCCCGCATTACTATTCCGACCGCGAGGACGCTGTCATCATGGAGGGCCCGCTGCAGGGCGTTATCGGATCCTCGGCCGTCGGCGGTGCCGCCGACGCGAAGGCGCTGCGCGCCGTCACCGAGGACGCTGGCGTTCAGGAATCCCCGGTCGACGTCGCCGGCATGACGCTGCGCGTGGACGAGGCGCATGATGCGCAGAAGGCAGCCCAGCCCGCCGCGCAGCTCGAGCGCCCGCTCATCCTGGCCATCGAAAGCTCCTGCGACGAGACGGCCGCGGCCATCATCGACGGCAAGGGCAACCTGCTCTCCGATGTGGTGGCAAGCCAGATCGACTTCCATTCCCGCTTCGGCGGCGTGGTCCCCGAGATTGCCAGCCGCAAGCATATCGAGGCCATTTGCGGCGTGTGCGACGAATGCCTGGACGTTGCGGCGCAGCGCTTGGGTATGGAGCGTCTGACCTGGGCCGACCTTGACGGCGTGGGCGTCACGTATGCGCCGGGCCTGGTGGGCGCGCTGGTGGTGGGCGTGGCGTTCGCCAAGGGCGCGGCTTGGGCCGCCGACAAGCCGCTGGTGGGCGTGAACCACCTGGAAGGCCACATGTACGCCAACAAGATCGGCGCGCCCGATTTCGCCCCTCCAGCGGTGGTTTCCCTGGTCAGCGGCGGAAACACCATGCTCGTGCATATGCGCGGCTGGGGCGATTACCGCGTGCTGGGCGCCACCATCGACGACGCGGTGGGCGAGGCGTTCGACAAGGTTGCCAAGGCGCTCGGCCTGGGTTACCCGGGCGGCCCCGTGGTGTCGGCGCAGGGCGCCAAGGGCAATCCGAAGGCCATCGAGTTTCCCCGCGCCATGATGCACTCGGGCGACATGCGATTCAGCCTTTCGGGCCTGAAGACCGCCGTGGTCACCTACATCAACAACGAGCGCGCCGCGGGCCGTGAGCTCAACGTGCCGGACATCTGCGCCAGCTTCGAGGCCGCCGTGGTGGACGTGCAGGTGAAGAAGGCCGAGATGGCGCTGCGTGAAACGGGTGCCCCCACGTTCTGCCTGGGCGGCGGCGTGGCCGCGAACCCCGTGCTGCGTGCGGCGTACGAGAAGCTGTGCAAGAAGATGCATGTGCGCCTGGTCATGCCCCCGCTTTCGGCCTGCGGCGACAATGCCGGCATGATCGCGCTGGTAGCGCTCGACCGCTTCCGTCAGGGGAAGTTCTACGGCCTTGAAACCGATGCGCAGGCGCACGCGGACCTAGAGCAGGAGTACTAGCAGCTCGCGCCCCGAGGCTTTGCGAACACGGCTCTCGTCGGCGTTTTGCCTGATGGGCGTGACTTTGCCGCTTGCGCCTTGCGCGGGTTGCGCGGCCGCGCTCCTTCGCTGACCCTCGGTCGCTGCGCCGCTGTCGCCGCAGCTTGCGTGTTCGCTTCATGCCGAACGCGCGTCGCGGCTGCGCGAACGGCTATACTGGAATGTCGAACGAACGGCCCGCTCAGGGCCAGCTTGATGAACGCGCCCGAGTTCGCCGGGCGCGCACGATACGCAAGGAGCAGCACCGCATGGCCATCGATACCGCCACCGGCAAGGAAGCGCCGGCCGAGATCTCGTCCGAACGCGTGAAGGACATCTTCTCCACCATCGCGAAGAAGTACGAGCGCTTCAACGCCATCTCCAGCTTCGGCGCTTACAAAATGTGGTTGGCGGGCATGATGAAACAGGCTCCCATCAGCGCAAACGACGATGTGCTCGATATCGCGGGCGGAACGGGCGACGTCAGCTTCACCGTGGCGCGCGCCAAGCATCCGCGCCATATCCAGTGCACCGATCTGGTCAATGAAATGCTCGATGTTGCTCGCGCGCACTACGCCGATGGCGCGGCCGACGGCGTGCCGGTGGATTTCGAGGTGGTCGACGCGCAGGACATCCCGTACGCCGATGCCAGCTACGATGCAATCACCATGGCCTACGGCATCCGCAACATGCCCGACCGTCCGCGCGCGCTGTCGGAGATGTATCGCGTGCTCAAGCCCGGCGGCAGTCTGGTGTGCCTTGAGTTCAGCACCCCGCCCAGTGCTGTTTGGCGCGCGCTGTACAACTTCTATCTGAAGCACCTCATCCCGTTCTGGGGCGGCCTGATCACGGGCGACCGCGACGGCTTCGTGTATCTGTCGAAGTCCATCAAGGCGTTCCCCAACCAGCAGGGCCTGGCCCGCATGATGGAGGACGCCGGCTTCACGGACGTCACCTGGAAGAACTACACCGGCGGCATCGCCGCGGTTCACGTGGCGAAAAAGCCCGAATAGCGCCGATCCCGGAAGATCCCGACTGCAACGATCGAAAGCCCGCCACCGGCGGGCTTTCGTGTTTCCGGCGCGCGGCAGGTCGGCCGTTTCCTCTGTCACGTTGGGTCCCGTTGCCTCCGTCCCCAGGTGTCCGGCGTGGCGGGGCTGTCGGACATCCGGCCCAAGTCTTCGTCCTCAAGTGCCGGCCCATGCCCCCGACCTCGGTTTCAGTCAACTTTAAGGGTGCCTTCGTAGTATCTAGCCTCGAAATGTTCCCCGAGCGTGGGCCGCTGGGCCCTTGGGAGGAAACGATGGCTTCATTCACCGACACCTTTGAACGCAAAGAGGTCAAATACCGCTTAAACGCGAAGCAGCATCGCGAAGTGCTCGACGCACTGGCTGGGCGCATGGCCGCCGATGAGTACGGCCGCACGCGCATCACCAGCCTGTATTTCGACACGCCGACGCGCGACCTGATCGCGCGCAGTTTGGAAAAGCCCCTGTACAAGGAGAAGCTGCGCCTGCGTTGGTACGGCACGCCGACTTCGGGCGAGCGCGCGTACGTGGAGATCAAGAAGAAATACGACGGCATCGTGTACAAGCGCCGCGTGGGATGTTCGCTGACGGCGGCGTACGCGTACCTGATGGGGCGCGTGCCCTACGAGAACGCCTGCGTGCAAAACCCGCTGTCCGACCAGGTGCAACAGGACGAGGCGCTCACGCTGCACAGCATTCAGATCGCTCGCGAGATCGATGCGTTCACGGAGCGTTATCGCAACCTGCGGCCTTCCATGTACATCGTGTGCGAGCGCACGGCGTACGCCCCGATCCTGGGCGCCGATGCCGATGGGCTGCGCATCACGTTCGATTCGGGCGTCGCGTATCGCGATGTGCTGGCGGGCGAACGCGAGGCGGGCAGCACCTTCCATCCGCTTCTGGGTTTGGGCGAGACGATTATGGAGGTGAAGACCGCCGGCGCTTATCCGTCCTGGCTGGTCGAGGTGCTCGGCGGGTGCCAGGCGTATCCATCGTCGTTCAGCAAGTACGGCGCCGCCTATCAGGAGTGCGAGCGTGCTGCCGGCGCTGTGCGGGCTTCGAGTCGTGGGGCTTCACAGGCGGAAGGCGTTGCCGGGCACGAGCCGCTGCCGGCGGTTTCCCCGGCTCGGGCGGGGCACGCGATGCGAGGGGAGGTGGCGTCGCCTGTCGTGCCGCCTGTGGCTTCGGCATCGAAGGCGTGCGGCGCAGCGTGTTCTTCGCAGCGCGCGTCTGCACAGGCGGCTTCGCCTGTTGCGTCGCCTGCGGCCTCGGCGTCGAAAGTGCGTGGCGTGGCGCCTTCCGCGCGGCGCGCATTCGCGCAAGCCTCCTCGCAAGAAACGGCGGTCATCGACCGGCTGTCCCCGTCTCGCGACTCCCGCGCCCGTCGCGTTTCGGCCCCGGCGCCCGGCTCGCGCGTCCGTCGCGCCGCTTTCCCGTCCCTGACCTCCCGAAAGGATGATCGTTGTGCTTGATTCCGCCCTCTCCTCGGTTTTCGGAACGACTGATTCCCTGGTGGCAAGCGTGTCCACCGTGCAGTTCCTGATGTGCTGTGCCGCATCCATCGTGCTCGGCGCGGCCGTGGCCTGCATCTACATGTTCCGTCACAAGTACTCGAAGAACTTCGTGGTCACCTTGGCGCTGCTGCCGCTCATCGTGCAGATGGTGATTACCCTGGTCAATGGCAACCTTGGCGCGGGCATCGCCGTCATGGGCGTGTTCAATCTGGTGCGTTTCCGCAGCATTCCGGGTAGCGCGAAGGACATCGGCAGCGTGTTCTTCGCCATGGCCATCGGCTTAGCCACGGGCATGGGCTTCATCGCGCTGGCCGTGCTGTTCACGTTCATCGTGGGCGTGGTGAACGTGGTGTACGTGCTGTCGCCGTTCGGCCGCCCGCAGCAGCCGGAGAAGATGCTTCGCGTGACGGTGCCCGAGGACCTGGAGTTCGACGGTATGTTTGACGCCGTGCTGGCGCGCTACACCGCCGAGCATGAGCTGACCGAGGTTTCCACCACGAACATGGGCAGTTTGTACCAGCTTGAGTATCAGGTGCGCCTGGCGCAGCCCGGGATCGAGAAACGCCTGATGGACGAGGTGCGCTGCTTGAACGGGAACCTGAAAGTCAGCTTGAGCAACGCGCAGGTCTCCAGGGAGGTGCTCTAAATGGGTTGGTTTGCGAACCGACGCGCCCGAGCGGCGCGCGAAGCCGGGGCCGAAGGTTCCGGGGCGTTTTGCGGAGCTGCTGGCGAAGAGGAGGGGCGGGGTCCCGACGCCGTCGCGTCCGTTGCGGGCGGTTCCTCGGCGACGGAGCGCACCGACGTGCGCGGGCTGACGCGCCTGGCGTGCGGTGCGGTTGCCCTGCTGGCTTTGAGCGGCGTGCTTGCGATGGAGGGCTGCGCGGCGGTTTCGACGGATGCGGAAAACTCGGCCGCATCCGAGCAGGCCGCTGCGGCAAGCGCTTCCGACACGGAGTACGCATCGTTCGAGGAAGTTGCGGCTGCGTTTGATGAAAGCGCCCTTGACCTGGACTATTCCAAGCGCGACCTTGATGCTTCCTATGACGCGCCGTCGGCGACCGTCATCACGCTGTCGGGCGATTCGGCCAGCGTGCAGGGGGCGGGCGCCCAGGTGTCCGCCGACGGCGTGGTCATCTCGTCGGCGGGCACGTACGTGGTGTCGGGCGAGCTGACCGACAGCCAGCTGCTGGTCGATGCCGGCGACGACGATAAGGTGCAGCTGGTGCTGGCTGGCGCGACCATCCACAACGAGGACGGCCCGGCGATTTATGTGCGTAACGCGGACAAGTGCTTCGTCACCTTGGACGCGGGGACGGAGAACAGCCTGTCCGATGGATCGTTGTATGTGCTGGAAGATGATTCCGATGAGCCATACGCCACGCTGTTCAGCCGCTGCGACCTGACATTGAACGGGTCCGGGACGCTGAACGTGACGAGCGCGTACCGTCACGCTGTGTGCTCGAAGGACGACTTGGTCGTTGTATCTGGAACGTACAACGTCAGCGCTGTGGAAGATGGCCTGCGCGGCCGCGATTGCGTGAAGATCCGCGACGGCGTCTTCGCTATCGAGGCGGGCGGCGACGGTATCAAGTCGAACAAGGACGACGATCCTGCGAAGGGCTTCGTGAGCATCGACGGCGGCACGTTCGATATTCAGGCCGGTGACGATGCGGCGCAGGGTAAGACGCTCGTTCGCCTTGCGGGCGGCTCGCTGACGGTGGCGGCCAACGATGACGCGTTCCATTCCGATTTGGAGATGCACCTGCTGGGTTCTGTGATCGAGGTGAGCGCGGGCGATGACGCGTTCCATGCGGAGACGAAGCTGACCGTGGATGACGGAACCATGAACGTGACTAGCTGCAACGAGGGCTACGAAGCGGAGAAGGTCTACGTCAACGGCGGCGATACGCATATCGTGGCAAGCGATGACGGCGTGAACGCCAGTGCTGCCGACCTGTCCGATGATGCCGATGCCGATACGGTCAGCAGCACGTTGCCCAACGGCGGCACGCCCGGCGCGCCCGGCCAGGGCGGCGGGGTCGCGGCTCCGAATGCCGGTGGTCAGGCGCCCGCGGGCATGCAGCAGGGCGGTCAGGCCGCCGATGCCGCTGGCGCCCAGCAGGGCGGGCAAGCTCCCGATTCCGCCGTCCAGCAGGATGGGCAAGCCCCGGGCGCTGCAGGTGCCCAGCAGGGCGGAACCGCGTCCGGGCTGCCGGCGGGTGGTAACGTTGCCGGCGCAGGTAATGCGGGTGGAGCGGCTGGCGGTGCCGCCGATCCCGCGGCAGGCGGCGGCATGGGCCAGGCGGATAACAACTGCCTTATCCAAATCAACGGCGGCTACTTGGTGGTGGATTCCGTCGGCGATGCCATCGACAGTAACGGCAACGTCGAGGTGACGGGCGGTGTGCTGCTGGTTTCCGGGCCCACCAGCGACGGCGACGGCGCGTTCGACTACGACGGCAGCGCGACCGTCAGCGGCGGCACCGTGCTCATGGTCGGCTCCACGGGTATGGCGCAAAACTTCACCAGCGGCACGCAGGCCTTCGCCATGACCTCGGCAAGCGGCGAGGCCGGCCAGAGCGTCTGCGTGGTCGACGGCAGTGGCAACGTGGTGGCGTCGTTCACGGCGACCAAGCGCTTCGGCATGGTGCTGGCGTCCAGTCCGGCTTTTGCGGAAGGCGGCGAATATACCCTGTTCATCGGCGGTGAGGTGGCGAATGCCAACGCCGACGGCTACACGGATTCCGGCACGGTGAGCGGTGGCGGCGAAACCGCGATCACGGCCAGCTGCACGGCATCTGCGGGCGTTGGCGGCATGGGTGGAGCCGGCGGTATGGGCACGGCCCCGGCCGCGGCTGGCGGCAGGTAAGCCCGCGTCCCTAAGTGTCCGGCCGTTTGCGGCGAGGTTTGCGGAGTTCTCAAGCACTCCACCATGATGGAGTACAATGAAGGCAAAGGACCCGGTGAATCGGAAAGGCGATGCCGAATGAGCGAGCTGAGAACCCCCGAGGTGGAGGATCTGCTGACCGTTTTCTCAAAAATCCAGGACAAGGACGACATCTTCCTGCTGCTTGAAGATCTGTTCACCATCCGCGAAATCCGCGAAACCTCGCAGCGCCTGGCGGTTGCTCGTCAGCTCGATGCCGGCAATTCGTATGCTTCCATCGAGAAGGCCACGGGGGCGTCGGCAACAACCATCGCCCGCGTGTCGAAGTGCCTGAGTTACGGCGCCGGCGGCTACACCATGGCGCTCAACATCTTGGACGACGTCCGCAAAGGGAAGTGAGCCCCGAGCGGCAGGGCGGAACCGGAGCTTCCCGGCATGCCCCGCGTGGTGCTCTCTGCGCGGCAGGGTGGGGAATCGGCGCCCGCCGCGGTGTCCCTTGCGGCGCATCTGTCGCTAACGTATCTATGCGGTCGCGTCGAACCCGCCGTCCTCCTTCGAGGGCGGCGGGTTCTTGTGTTCTCGCGCGATTTCGCACCTCGCTTCGCCGTTCGCATTCTCCGCTTTGTCGCCTTTCGCTTCGTTCCCTTCCTTTCTTCGACGCTTCGCGCCTCTTCATCACTTGCGCCCCCGCTTCGCCGCCTGCCAGACCCCTGACATTGGACGAACGCGCCGTTTGGATGCGCGAACCGCAGCTGATGCGGAACTTATGTGGGGGCGCTCCCGCGCAGTATCATCCTTGAGCGAGGATAAACTAGCATGGAGAAGCCGTGGCGTTGCGAATGAAAAGTTTACCATGTATTACAATGCCCGATGGCAAATTGCAATCAACGTGCCCGCAAGGGTGTTTCAGAGGTGTCACATGGTTCGTCCCCGCCCGCAAATCGATCGTCGCCTGTTCGTCTCGGCAGCTGCGCTGTTCGGCGCATCCACGGTGCTCGGCACCGTTCCCGCTTGGGCCGACGGTGAGGACGATAAAGAAAAGGACTCCGACGACAAGAAGGAGAACGACGAGCCCGATGCCGAGGAGAAGCTGGCGCAAGCCGATGCTGTGTATCAGCGCGTGGCGTCGCTGCAAAACGAGCTGGCAGAGGCGGCGCAGTCTTACTACCAGGCGCTTGACGAGCACGAGGCCGCGGTGAGCGCCGTCGACGACGCTCAGCGTCGCATCGACGAGGCCTCCACGCAGATCGACGCGCTGCAGGATCGCCTGGCCAAACGCGCCGTGGGCATGTACAAGGCCGGCAAGTTCACCGTCGTCGATTTGCTCATGGGCTCGGCGTCGTTCAAGGAGTTCGCCACGGGCCTGGACATGTACGATGCGCTCAACGAGAACGACGAGCGGATGATCGAGGAGACCAAGGCCCTGCGCGACCAGGTGGCCGCCGACAAGGAGCAGCTCGAGCTGCAGGAGCAGGCGGCGAAGGAGGCGGCGGAGGAGGCTGAGCGCGTTAAGAACGAGGCGCAGGAGAAGGTGGCCGCCATGCAGGCAATCCTGCAGCAGCTCGACGAAGAGGCGAAGGCAGCGCTGGAATCCATGCGGGATCGCGACCGCGCCGAGACGGCACAGGCATCGTCTGCGCAGGTCAGGCGCGCATATGCGTACAACATCCCGTCGGTGCCCATCCCTGCCAACGGCTCGGTGGTGGATTATGCGCTCTCTCGCATCGGCTGCCCGTATGTGTGGGGCGCCGAGGGCCCCGAGACCTTCGACTGCTCGGGGTTGGTGCGCTGGGCGTATCTGCAGGTGGGTATTTCGCTGCCGCATCAGACGGAGTCGCTGTACTATGCGGCCGCGGCGCAGCTGCCCGTGGAGGACGCGCAGCCTGGCGACGTGCTGTGGATCAGCTATGGTGACGGCTACAATGGCCACGTGGCCATCGCCTGCAACGAGGGCGGCACGCATTACGTGCACGCCCCCACGTTCGGCGCCTTCGTGCGCGACACCGACCCGCTGTCCTGGGCAGGCTTCACCCACGCGCTGCGCTTCGCGTAAAGCGCGAGCTATTTCTCGTTTCGCGCGAAAATCTCCAGCACCAGCTGCAGACGAGTGCCCAGTGGCAAGGGGTTCTGCTTCAGGAACCGCGGCACCTCGCGAAGCGGCAGCGTGAACACCTCGATAAGCTCGCCATACTCGGGATGGGCCGCTTCGTCCTTCTCCACCTGGGCGAACACCGTCTGCACACTCTCGTCGCTCATGCCGGTGGACGAGTGGCCGGCCTGCGGTAGCAGTTCCACGGCGCCTTCCGGAAGGTCGGTGCGCAGGCCATAGCCTGTTTCCTCGCGCAGCTCGCGGTCCACGGCCACGGTTAGGTCCTCGCCGGGCTCCACCAGGCCCGCGGGCAGGCCGACCACCCAGCTGTTCAGCGGATAGCGGAACTCGCGGATGAGCACCAGGTTGCCGTCGCGCGTGATGGGCACGATGGACACGGCGTCGGCCGTGCGCTTGCCGCTGGTGCCGGCCGCCTCTTCGGCTGCGGCAACGGCTGCGGCGCCGAAATCGTCGGCGCCTTCGTCGATGGCCGCGATGGCCGTGTTGCTGCGTTCCTCAAGGCGCGCCAGCTCGGCGCGATACGCCTCCAGGCCCTTGCGCGAGGCCGCTTCATATATATAGTCGCTGCCGTCGGGCAGCACGTACGTGAGAATGTACTTCTTGATCCAGCCGTCTGACACTTGCTCGATATGTTTCAGCTGCGGGGTTTCGCGCATGATAGGTTCCTTCCTGACGATTAACGACATGGTAGCGCAAGCGCGGCGACCTCGCGCGGCGCGCGCGGCAGGGTGGGGAAGCGCAGGGCGCGCCAAGCGGCGGGTTCGATCGCGGCGAGCCGATTTGCGCCCGCCCGTTTCCCCGCCTAAACGTAGGACCGCCGCGGTGGGAGGCCGCGGCGGTCCTCTGCGATGCGGGGAGGGAGACCCCGCGATGGGCTTCGCCGCCCCGGGATGGGAGACGAAGCGGCGAAGCGGCGCCGATGAGAAGGCGGCGCCATGGGAATCGGCGGGGCGCGGGTGGGAATCCCGCGCCCCGCGCGCCAGGCGGGAGTGGGAGAATCCGCCTGGCTGGATCGCGGATGGGAGGGCGCGATCCGTAAAGGGAAGGGATAAGGAACGGTTCATATAGTAGGCGCGTCGCCTTAAAGAAGCCTTAAAGAAGCGTGAACGCCGCATGAAGATGGCGCGCGGTCCCGTCATCTGCCGCGCTGATCGCGGGTGGCTGGCCGGCTCCGGGCCTCGCCTGCTGCGCGCCCTCGGCCTCCGCCGTGCGGTTTGCGGCTCCTTCGATCCCTCAAGTTCCCGCATCGTGACGCGAAAATGACGTGAAGGTAACGCGTTAGCACTCTCGCTTGCAGAGTGCTAACGCAGGGTCTATAACGATAACTGTTCAAAGGAACGGCCCCCGGAACGGGGCCGCAACGAAAGCAACCGAAACGGCGGCGGAACAACTTGCCGGCCCGTTCGCAAGCTCGGTGGTCGTTGCGCGATGCGGCGCAACCGCCTGCCGGGCAAGCGTATCGGGCAAGGCGCTCGACCGGGGATCGGCCGGCGCCGGGCAGCGCGTTTCGCCCCAAGAAACGGAGATGACGATGATGTCCATGTTGGTACCTCGTTCTAATCGCTTCCTCAACGATCTTATGACCGACCCGTTCGACAACTTCTTCGGCACCATGGCGGCGCCGAGCGTGAAGACCACGCCGAACCTGATGCGCACCGACATCCGCGAAACCGAGACCGGTTTCGAGCTGACCATCGACCTGCCGGGCTTCGATAAGGAAGGCGTGCAGGCCGAGTTGAAGGACGGCTATCTGACCGTCACGGCCGAAACCAAGCAGGAGACCGAGGACAAGAAGGGCACCTACGTGCGCCAGGAGCGCTTCAGCGGCAAGTGCAGCCGTACCTTCTACGTCGGCGATGACATCGAGGAAGGCGACATCAAGGCCAAGTTCGACAACGGCACCCTGCAGATCGACGTGCCGAAGAAGATCGCCAAGCCCGAGCCCGAAACCTCGCGTTCCATCTCCATCGACTAGCCGGATTGGGCAGCGATTCCGAATCGGCTCTTCCTGGCCCCTCGAGCTTTTTCTCAACTCTCACCTCCTTACGAAAACCCCGTCGCGGTATACCCGCGGCGGGGTTTTCCGCGTTCCCCTACCACGCTCTCACCTGGGTAAACGCAAAGTTTACCCCACGGGGGTACTAGGCGTGCGCGCTTGTACGGGCGCATGATGTGCGCGTTGGGTGGGGCCGTGGAGGGCCCCGCGGCAAGTCCGGCGGGTGGGGCACGGCGCAACGCGTCGCTTTCGCCAGCATGCGGCCGCCATCCGGCCGCCGACGTCTTCCTCGAGCGTCGTCGCACCCGCCGGGCTTGCCGAAGGTTCCAAGGAAAAGGAGAGGAACGAATGGCTGAAGACGAGAAGTTCTCCCAGCCCGGCGAGGACGCGCAAACGCCTTCCCCGAAGCGCAAGGCCAAGCGCGGTTGGATCGTCGGCGGCGTCGTGGCCGCCGTGATCGTGGTGGCGGGCGCAGGTTTCTGGGTGTGGCATGAGACGCCCAGTTTCTGCAACGCCATCTGCCACAGCCCCATGGACAGCTACGTCGACACGTACTACAGCGGCGACCAGGGCATGCTGGTGACCGCGCACGCCGAGGCGGGCAACAATTGCCTGAGCTGTCATGAGCCCGTGATCACCGAGCAGGTGGGCGAGGTCATGAAGTGGACCGCCGACGACTACCCCATGACCGCCGACGGCACGAAGCTGGCCGATGGCGCCGACATGGCCAGCGAGGAGTTTTGCGCCAAGAGCGGCTGCCACGACATGGACGACGTGGTCGCCAGCACCTGGGGCTTCGAGGGCAACGACGAGAAGTTCAACCCGCATAGCAGCCACCAGGACCTGGCGCTCGAGTGCGGCGACTGCCACAAGGCTCACGAGAAGAGCGTGCTCATGTGCAACCAGTGCCACAACTTGAACATGCCCGAGGGATGGGAGGCCCCGAATGCAGCATAACGGACTCGACCGCCGCACCTTCCTCAAGGGCGCCGGCATCACGGCCATCGGAGCCGCCGCCATGGGTGCGCTGACCGGCTGCGGCAACGGCTACACCGTTCCCGCCGGCGAGGAGCCGGTAAACACGAGCGCCGGCCAGGTGCCCGGCACGCCCAGCTGGCTGGGCCAGGCCCCCGAGGTCGCCGAACGCGACATCACCGAGACCATCGACACCGAGGTGCTGGTCGTGGGCTGCCGCACCGCCGGCCTGCCCGCCGTCATCTCCGCTGCAGAAAACGGCGCGAAGGTGCTCGGCATCGACCGCACCCCGAGCGTCCTGTGCCCGCGCGAGGACATCGGCGCTATCGACTCGAAGCTGCAGCTGGCCTCGTTCGACGAGTACCCGCAGTTCAAGATTGACAAGATGGAGGCCATGGAGGACATCGTCCGCTACGCCAACGGCTTCATCGACTACGACCTGGTGAAGGTGTGGGCGAACGAATCCGGCGCCTTGATCGACTGGCTCACCGAGATCGTCGAGCGCGACGGTCGTCTGGTCATGCAGTTCGAGGGCTCCGTGGGCACGGAGGGCCAGGGCGCGCGCGACAAGGCGTGGGCGACCGGCCATAGCCCGAACAAGACCGACAAGGGCAAGGAGGACAAGAACTTCAACTTCGGCGTGTCGCTCAAGGAATACGCCGAGGACAAGGGCGCCGAGTTCCGCTGGTCCACCGAGCTCATCAAGCTGGAGCAGGACGAGAACGATCGCGTGGTCGGCATCATCGCCCGCGACGTGAACGACCGCCACTACATCCGCATCAACGCCCCCAAGGGCGTCATCCTGGCGACGGGCGGCTACGGCAACAACCTGGAGATGATGGAGGCGCGCCAGCCCTGGAACCAGAAGATGCGCATCTCCATCGCCCGCAACGGCACCGGCGGCAACCCCACGGGCGACGGCATCAAGGCCGCGCTGTGGGCAGGCGGCCAGATGGACCCCATCGGCGCCGCGTGCATGTTCAACCGTGCGGCCGTCAAGCCCGACGAGAAGGCCGGCGACGGCATCGTGGGCGAGTGGTGGTGGTTCGGCGAGCAGCCGTTCATGAAGGTCAACCTTAACGGCAAGCGCTTCTGCAACGAGTCCGGCCCGTACGACTACATGCTGCACTCCACGGTCATGCAGCCCGGTCACACCTACTGCGACATCTTCGACAGCGACTATGTCGAGCAGGTCAAGCAGATGAACGAGGTCGGCTGCTGCCGCCTGTACCCGTTCGACAACGGCAGCCCGTCGAACATGAGCGTCAGCCTGATGCCCAAGATGTTCTTCGATCCGCTGCTGGAGAAGGGTTATCTGCAGAAGGCCGACACCCCCGAGGAGCTGGCGCAGAAGCTGAACATCCCGGTGGACAACTTCGTGGAGACGTTCAACCGCTACAACCAGATGGCGGAAAACGGCAAGGACGAGGACTACAACAAGGAGCCCTACCGTCTGATGCCGCTGAGGACCCCGCCGTACTACGGTATCCGCACGGGTGCGTGGTTCCTGGCCACGCTCGACGGCGTGCGCATCGACACGAACATGCATCCCACCCGCGACGACGGCTCCGAGATCGACGGCCTGTACATGGCCGGCGACTGCTCGGGCAGTTTCTTCAGCACCAGCTACCCGAACCTGTTCACGGGCCTGGCCTGCGGCCGCACCATGGTCGAAGGCCGCCGCGCCGGTATGCTGGCGGCAACCGGCCAGGCGTAGGACCTGCCGGAAAGTTAGCGTATGAAGCGCCGCGCACCTTTGGGTGCACGGCGCTTTCGCTATATCGCCATGATAGAATGCGGGCATGACCGATAAGAAGCTGCATACCGAAGCCGACCGCGCTAACGTGCGCGACTTGTTTACGCCGGCGTTTTGGCGCTCGTTCGCCGCGTTGTCGCTGGTGCTTTCGGTCTCGTCGTTCATGAACGTGTCGGTGTTCCCGTTCTTCGACGGGGTGTTCACGTACGCACGCGACATATCCATCACGGCCAACGCGGCCGTCCTTATAGCAATCGGTTTGCTTGCAACGTTTCGGCCTGCGTTTTTGCATGTGCGGGCATTGAACGCGGGCGCCCTTGCCCTTATGGCGGCAGGCTGCGCCCTTCCGTTGGCGTTGGGGTTGGGAAGCGCGCCGTTGCTGGTGCTGACGTCGTGTGCGTTGGCTGTTGGCCGCGCCTGGTGCATTCTGACCGCGGGCATCGCGGCGTCGCGGCTGTCCTCTGCCCAGGCGGGCGTACTGGTCCCGCTGGCGTTCGTGGTGCAGGGGGCGACGTCGGCGTTCGCCTGGCTGCTGCCCGTGTGGGCGGGTATGGCGCTCTTCTTGGCGGCTCCCTTCGCAGCATGGGCACTGTCATGGCGCGACGCGCGCCCTGTGCTCGAGCAGACGCAGGCCGGCGAGGCTCCGCACGATTTCTCGGTCACGCGCCCGTCTTCGTTCCTGCCGCTGGCCAGCCAGCTGTTCGTGTGCCTGTTCTTGTTCCGCGTGGCGTTCGGCTGCTCGCTGCGCTTCGGCGAGGTCGGCGGCGTGCCGCTGTCGTCGTTTTTCGTGATCCTGCCCGTGGCGATAGTGGCCGTTTGGGCGCTGCTGTCCGAGAAGCGTTTCCCCGCCGATTTGCTCGTGCAGGTGTCGGTACTGCTCATCGTGGCGGGCTTCTTGGCCATGACCATGGACCTGCCGCGCTCGAGCACCGCAACGGTGCTGCTGCTGTCCACGGGCAACATGCTGTTCGACATGGTTGCATGGGCTGTGCTCATCGCGGTGGCGGCGCGCAACAGCCGCGGCGCGGTGGCGGCGTTCGCGTGGGGCCGCGGCATCTCGGGTCTGGGGTCTACGCTGGGTGCGGCGGTGGGCGTGCGCGCGAATGTGCTCGCCGGCATGGGCACGCCGTTGTTCGACTTGTTCGCCGCGGCGTTGATCTTGCTGTTCGTCGGCTATGCGCTCATCGGGCTGAGGCGGTTCAGCTTCCGCGAGGTCATCGATGGCGTGACGCCGGTCGAGACGGCGGTGGTCGAGGCGCCCAAGGCCACGTTCGACGAGCGCTGCCAGGCGCTGGCAAGCCGGTACGGCCTGACCCCGCGCGAACTTGAGGTGTTCCAAATGCTTGCGCGCGGCCGCGACCGCGCCTACATCCAAGAGCAGCTGGTGGTGTCGCGCAACACGGTGAAAGCCCACGTCAAGCACATATACGCGAAGCTGGACATCCACTCGCACCAAGACCTGATCGATCTGGTGGAGAAAGGGTAGGGCGCTGCTCGCTTAAAGGGAAGGGTGATGCTTGCATGAAGCTGGTTGGATTGATCTCGGACACGCATGGGCGTCTGCCCGATGCGGCGCTGGGCGCTTTGGCGTACTGCAATCACATCATCCATGCGGGCGATATCTGCGACCCCGGCATTTTGCGTGAGCTGCAGATCATGGCGCCCACCACGGCGGTGCTGGGCAACAACGATTACGACGAATACGGTAAGAACGTGACCCGGTTCGCCTATCCCGTCATCGACGGCGTGCGTTTTTTGGTGGCGCACTATCCCAACGATGCCCGCATCGGTTTCAACGGCTCGCGCGCCATCGCGCCAGGCGACCCGCTGCCGCAGGTGTGCGTGCACGGGCACACTCACATCCCCGAGATACTCACCGGTCGCGACGCGTACCCGGCCAGCCTGTTCATCTGCCCGGGAAGCTGCAGCCGCCCGCGCGGCGGGTTCCCGGCGTCCGTAGGTTTCATCGAGCTGGAAGCGGGACGCGTGCGAGCCGCCCGCGTGGAATCGCTCGACGGCGAAGTCCTGCTGGAAATGGGGAAGTAGAACGAAAAAGGCCGCCCGGTGGGCGGCCTTTGCGATTCGCTTGCCTGCAGCCTAGAACTGCTTGAACACCTTGGCCGGAGCGCCGCAAATCGGGCACTTCTCGGGGGCGGCGGAACCCTTCTCGATGTAGCCGCAGCCCGGGCACAGGAAATAGGAGTCGTCATCGGCGGCGTCGATGTTGTTGTACGCCTGCAGGTACAGCTCGGCGTGCACGGCCTCGGCCAGCTTGGCCTTGGTGAACACCTGGACGGCCTTGTCGTTGCCCTCCTCCTGGGCCTTCGCGATGAAGCCCGGGTACATGTCGGAGGTCTCGAAGATCTCGCCGTTGGCGGAGGCGATCAGGTTCAGATCGATCTCCTCCAGCTCGGGGGCGTCGGCCGTGGGGCGCTCGTAGCCCGGCTCAAGCTCCTCGACCAGGCCGGCCTCCAGGCGGATGTGCACCTGCTCGGCGGCGCTGGTGGCCTCCCACAGGCGGCCCAGCTGCTCGTAGCCCTTCTCCTTGGCAAGCTTGGCGCAGGCGGCGTACTTGGCGGAAGCGCCCGTCTCGCCGCACACGGCGGCCTTCAGGTTCTCCAGCGTGGTGCCGACCTGGCAGGTTGCGCCGGCGACGCGGTTGAAGTTGGAGGAATTCTCTGCGGTGGGCAGTTCGGTGCGCTTATTCATGGTGATACTCCCTCTCGTCTGAAGTAGTGGTTCCATTCGGAATCGTTAATGAGAATCAATCTCAATAGCTATAGAATACCCGGCCCTTGGCTCGAGCGCAAGCGCCAATCGCTCGCAACCGCCTGGCTCCGCACAACCGCCACACGGATAGCCGCGGGTAACTTCAATGCGGCGACCATGCGCTGCGATTGCCTCGCTAAAGAAGCCATGGTAAACTTCTCAAGATTTGTTAGCGAATAGAAACAGTTAGCGAGCGTGAAACGTGAACGAGCAGATTGCCTTGGTCGAGCAGGCGGCGCCCTCCGGCTCGGCATATCCCGATGCCGCCCGATCGGCGGAAGCGGCCTGTCCCGGCGGTAGCGGCCCATTCCACGCGACATCGCGCCGCTTAACGGGCGGCAGCCACCGCGTCGGCCAGACCCTATGGGCCGTCGGCGGCTTCCTATGCTTCGCGCTGGGGATGGTCGGCGTGGTGCTGCCGATCCTGCCCACCACGCCGTTCATCCTGGTGGCGGCGTTCTGCTTCGCCCGCAGCTCCGCGCGTTTGAACGGCTGGTTCAAAGGCACGAAGGTGTACAAGCAGGTGCTGGAGGGCTACGTGACCAAGCGCTCCATGACGCTGCGAGCGAAGCTCACCATCCTCGTCCCGGTGACGGTGCTGCTGGCCATCGGCTTCGCCCTGATGGGCCGCGTCCCCGTCGGACGGCTCATTTTGGCAGCGGTATGGATCGGCCATATCATCTACTTCGGCTTCATAGTGAAAACCGATAAGCAGGCATAAATCGAGCCGCCCTCCCAACGAGGCCGCCCGTGTCGCTACCGCAATGCCAGCTCGATAAGCGGAAGGGCCGTCGCCGTCGCAAGGACCGCCCAGTCGATGCGCCGAAGGCGGTAGTCGCGCAGGCAGGTCCGCGAGGCGCCGGCAGCGCCGAACGCGCGGGCCTCGACTGCGTACGCGATCGATTCCGAGCGACGCAATGCGCTGGCGAACATGGGGACAAGCGCCGACACGAGCGCAAGAACGCGATGCAGAACGCCGCCGTTTGCGAAATCGGCGCCGCGCGACATCTGAGCGATGCACACCTTGTTGAACTCCTTCGTCAACGTGGGGATGAAACGCAGCGTCATGCTCATCGCCAGGCCGGCGGATGCCGTGCGCACGCCGAAGCGGTCAAGCGGGCGCAGCATCAGCGAGAACCCATCGGTGAGCTGCGTCGGGGATGTGGTGGCCATAAGCGCCGACGTGCCGAGCAGCACGCATGCGAAACGTAGCACGTTTTCGATCGCGCACGACGCTCCGCCGGTGGTGATCGTCGCCGGGCCCGCGCACCATATGGCATCGCCCGAATTCACGAACAACGTATCGAAGATCAGGATGAAGGCCATAAGCCACGCGAACGGCTTCAAGGAGCGAAGCGCTGCGTGCGCGCTTGAGCCCGATGCCGCCTGTACGCCCACCGCAGACGCAAGCAGGATAAGCAGCGCCGCAGCACCCTGTGCGACGAACGCCGCTGCGATGAACAGCGTCGCGAAGACGATCTTCACGCGCGGATCCAGCCTATGGGCGATCGTCGCTCCGGGGCGATACGCGCCGAACGTTGCAACGTCGGCGGCAAGCGGTGCGAAGCCTCTTCCGCCCGACGGCGCCTGTCTTTTCGCGCGGGGCTGCGGGATTTCGAAGCCTTCGCCCGCATGCGCGTTGTCGGGCTGCGCCGCCAGCACGCCTGCCGCAACGGCGCCCGTGGCGAAACCCGTCGCGCAAGCCGCCAAAGCGAGCGGCGGCAGGCTCAGCAGCACCGATGGCGTTCCCAGCAACAGGGCGGCGACCGCGATCTGGCCCGCGTTATGCAAGATCGCGGCAACCATGCACGTCGCCACCGCGCCCATGCCGGGGATCAGGGACATCGCCGCGCTCCCTGCGAACGCGAGCGCCGTGCCGCCCAAGCTGTACATGAGCATCATCGGCGACCCGAACAGGAAACCCGATGCCATCACTTTTACCACTGCAACCGCGGCGGCGGCGCGCATGTCGAGCCCGAGGAGCGCTACCACCACTGCCACGTTCGCCAAGCCGAGCTTCACGCCCGGCAATGCCACGGGAAGCGGGATCATCGTTTCGATATAGCTCAGTACAAGCGCAAGCGCGCTCAAAAGGGAAATGCGCGCAAGGCGCTGCGTGGCGATGATTCGAGGATTTACAGCCATGACGAAGCGCCCGACCCGCTATTGCCCGACAACATCGTAGGCAGATGCGGCGTCCTCATCCGTTATGTTCACCATAAGCTTATGCGGAAGGCATACGATCTGCTGCCCCGCATTCGAGATCCAACCTTGATCGACGCAGTCTTGGTTGGGGCAGTCCGCCTCGCTCACGCGCACCTTGCCCGCTTGCACCTCGATCACGTTCGTGCCGGCGCTCGAAGCAACGGTAAGGACGTCATCTTGGGAAAGCGGCATCGTGAAGGTGTTGCCGTCCGCGTCTTGGATGACGGCGGTCCGGGCGTCGACCGCGTTGCCAAGCGCGTTGGCTGCCGTAGCGGCAGCCAACGCAAGCGCCGTGATGACCAGCACCGCAATGACGTTGATCCTCATTCGCCTGTATGCCTTCTTTTGAGCAACCGTCATGTTGCACCTACCTCCTTCTATTCGCTCAGGAGCGTGAACTTGGAACCGTTCGACGCCGTGGCTGTATCGTTCATGTCAACCAGCAAGCCGCTGAAACGCTCGTCGGAGTTCAGCAGGTCCATGGCCTTGTCGTGCCCCATCAGGAACAGCGTGGTGGAATACGCATCGCCATCGGTGGAGCTATCGGACACGATCGAGGCGCTTGCCAGGTCCGTCTTCGCCGGATATCCCGTGCGCGGGTCGAGGATGTGGTAGTACAACACGTCGTCGATGGTGAAGCTGCGCTCGTACAGCCCGCTTGTGACCAGGGATTTGTCGCGTGCTGGGATGCTTGCGATCACGTCGTTCGCCGTGCCATTGGGGTCTTGCACGCCAACGTTCCAATCGTCGCCGCGGAAGCTTTCCCCCAGCACGTAGACGTTGCCCCCAAGGGAGAGCATGGCGCTTTTGCACCCTGCCTCCCGCAATATGGAGACCAGATCGTCGGTGATGAACCCCTTCGCGATTCCGCCAAGGTCGAGCATCGCATCGGGGTCGGCGAGCGTGACCGTGGTGCCATCGACCGAGATCGTGCGGTAGTCGACGTGCTTGACCGCCTCCTTGATCGCATCGTCGTCCGGCTTGATGCCCTCGACGAAATCCCAGAGGCTGGAAACGGCGCCGATGCTGATGTCGAACAGGCCGTCCGAAGCCTCGGAATATGCAAGCGATGCCTCGATGCACCGCGCCGTTTCCTCGCAGACCTCCACCGGTGCACCGTGCGCTTGGTTGATGTTCCAGATATCGCTGCCTTCCTTCGTGCGCGAGAAGCGGTCCTCGAAGAACTGGCAGCGCTCGGAGAGACGGTCCGTCAGCTCGGGCGCGCACAGCGCGCTGATCTGGATGACGGTATCGAATAGGAACAGCGTGAGGGATTGGACCTCGTAAGCTGCGCTATCGGCGCCGTTGTCCGCTGCGGCGCCGTCGCCTTCGCCGTTTTGCTCTGCCGAGCAGCCTGTCAGCCACGCGGGCATGGCCATTGCGCAAACCGAGCCCGCCGCAAGCGCGAGAAACCTTCGGCGCGAGATCGTTTCGTTCTCCATCGATCGAATCCTTTTCGTTTCCTATACGAACAACCAGCACAACGCGAAAAGCGCTGCGGCCTTGATCAGCACCAAGGGGATTTCAGTGCCGCGTAGACGCACAAGATATTTCTTGACTTGGGCCTTTTTAGCACCAGGGGCCTCCGCTAGGTTCGACGCCGTCGTAGCGTTCGGGTTGGGCACGCGCAGCATGGTCACGTTCTCCAGAGGGCATCCGTCGGCGCATCGGCCGCACGAGATGCACTCGCCCGCGGCAAGCGCATCGGGATCGGGGTGCACCGATACCGGGCACGAACGCTTGCACAGCCCGCACCCTTTCGCGCAGCGCGCGGTATCGCGGCGGAAAGCGGAGAAGGGGAGCACCGGCAGCAGGCTGAACACCGCGCCGAGCGGGCAGAGGAACTGGCAGAAGAAACGCTCCACGAACAGCATGCCAAGCGCGATGGCGCCGAGGATGGCGAACGCGCCCGTCGCAACGCCGTCGACGTTGCCGGCGATGATGCCCGCGAACGCCGTCCAGGGGCTGTACCCCGAGACGCTCGACCACGAGCCCGCGACGCACAGCCCGCAAATGACGACCAGCACCAGGTATTTCAGCAGCTGCAGCGCACGCTGCAGCTTCGGGGGCAGGAGCGGTTTCCTGACGCCGATGCCCAGCTTCTTGCGCACGGGGGAGAACAAAGCGAACAGGGCATCGCCCAGCGTTCCGAACGCGCAGGCATAGCCGCAAAAGAAGCGGCCGAACACCACGGTGAACGCCAGCACCGCCGCCAATGTGACGATAAAAGCACTCAGCTCGATCGGCTGCATGGCGCCGATCTGGGTAAATGCGTGTTTCACGCCGTTGAACGCTGCGCTGAACACGGCGGGGAACGCTATGAAGAACGCGATCTGCACCGCCCAGCGCACCCCGCGATCCAGGATGAGGCGGCGATGGCGCGCCAGGGCCTTCGTCTTGATCTTCGCCATGCTATTCGCCATCCTCTGCCGATGCCGCGGCGCCTGCCTGACCGGAGCTACTTGCTTCAAGCGCTTGAACCGCGCCGTTGATGATGCCGGCCGACGAGAACGTGGCGCCCGATACCGTGTCCACGTTCGGTGTTTGCTTGGCAATCATGTCGTCGATGAGCTTGATGGCCTGTTCCAGGTAGGGGCCATCCTCGTTGGGGGCGTCCACGACCTGAACGGCGTCGATGTAGCCATCCTTCACGGTGACCTGCGTGGTCACCGGCCCGCCGTATCCTTGGGCGGTGCCCGTGAACACGCCGTCGACGGCATACGGCCCGCGGGTTGCTGCGCGCTCGGCATCTTGGATCTGCTTTTGAACCATGGCATCGGCGGCGTTGGCGTCGGCGGCCCATAGGCTGAAGCCGACCGCCAACGCTCCGATAACCGCAACGTTCACGGTTTTCGCTATAAGGTTTCGCTTGCGTACGAGAAGGTTAAGCACGGTCGGCCTCGCCTCTGCTGTTCGAGGTGCTGCCCGTTTCGCCCTTCCCGGACGCAGCGTCCGAGCCGCCGGCATCGCCCGTTGCGGCGTCGTCCGACGGGTTCGCCTTCTTGTAGGCTTCGTTGGCCAGCTCGAGCGCCTTCTCGTATGCCTTCACGATGGCCTTCGAGGAATAGGTGGAGCGGGATACGACGTCCACGTTGCTCGGGGCCGCATGCAGATCGATCAGCTGCTTGACGACGCCGACGTACTCCTTGCCGCGAACGACGCGTCCGAACGCCGCCCATTCAAGATACGCATCGTTCGATTCGTCGTATTCCTCGAGCACAGCGTCCTCGTCGGTCGCCTTGTTCGTTCCGTGCACGTCCTTGATCGCGGATGCCTTGCCGTTTTCGACCGTAACGGTCATGGCCAGGTAATACGGTTCGAACGCGTCGGGGTCCTCGGTGTTCTCGCACTTCACGTACACGGTGTAATCTCCGTCAAGGTAGCGGGTCTCGGTTGGCTCGCTCTGCGACGGCTTGTCATCTCCATCGGGCTTGCTCGGCGAGTTGCCGCTTCCCGTGTTGCCGGAATCGCCGGCGGGCTTATCTGCCGCGGCGTCGTTGCCGGTCTTGACCGCTGCTTGGCGCAAGGCGTCCTCGACGGCGGCCAAGATGCCTTCCGAGGAGAACGTCGCGCCCGACACCGTGTCGACCGCCGTCGTTTGCTTGTCGACGACGGTTGCGATCAGCGATTTCGCGCGGTTGAAATATGCGGCATCATCGTCTTGGGAGAGGACGTCTATCTTGGAGATCTTCCCTCCTGCGATGGTCACGGCCACGCGAATGGTGCTTTTGTAACCTTCTCCTTCGCCGTAGTAAGTGCCGTCGGCGTAACCGTTCGCCGGCACCTGGGTCGGGTTCAGCGTTGCGTGGCTTTTGCTCGAGGCGGCGGAAGCCGGGGCGGATGAGGCGCCCGTGTCCGATCCCGTTCCGCCTGCGGCCTTTTCAAGGGCGTTCTTGATGGCGACGAGGATGCCTTTTGAAGAGTAGGTTGCTCCTGAAATGGTGTCCACCGACGTCGATTGCGCAGCGATGACCGAGCTTATCAGCCCCTTTGCATTGCTGAAATACGGCTCATCGTCGCCCGCGGACACTATTTCGATTGCGACGATCTTCCCGCCGCTTATGGTCACCGCCACCGTGATGGTGCTTTTGAATCCCTGGCCGGAGCCGGTATACGTGCCGTCCTTCAGGTTGGAGGCGTCGATCCCATAGTCCTCCGCGCTGTAATTCGCATCGGTGGCGGGTTGCGCATCCTGACGCTCCGCCGTCACCTCGACGGGCTTGATTTCGGTCGTGGCCTGCTCGGTCGATGCGTATGCGTCGGGGTTGAACACGAGCGGCTGGTATTGCGCCACGACCAGCGCAACGGCCACGCCCGTCAGCACCGACGGCATCAACAGGCCCGCCGTAGCCGCCTTTCGCGGCAACGCTGCGTGCTTGCCCGCCCCCTTCTCCTCGTTTCCCGGCGTTGCGCCGTGCGTCTTCGCTTCGGCGCGTTCTTCGGTCTTTCGATCCGTCACGTTCTTCGCGTCTCCTTCAAACGGCCTTATGGCGGAGCCTGGGCTCCGCCATAATATGCAATGCATCGCTTTGGCGCAGGTGGCGAATGCCTCTTCGCCACCTGCGCTTTCATGTTGTGCGGAATCTATTCCCGCGTGCGGCGGCGCATGAAGCGCGCCACTGCGGCCAGTGCGGCCGCGCCGATGGCGGCCGCACCCGTTGCCGCTACCGGGGCGATGTCGCCCGTGGTGGCAAGGCCGGAGGCGGCGTCCGCTCCGGTTGCGCTGACTGCCGCGCCGTTGCCGTCCGTCCCGTTGCCGGTGTCGGTACCGGTGCCGCTACCCGAGCCGTCCGTCCCGCCGCCGTTGCCGGTGTCGGTGCCGCTGCCCGAGCCGTCCGTCCC
>ERZ1034928.158-NODE-158-length-42166-cov-8.209067_pt1 | contig 42166 bp, 56 predicted proteins | sample MGYA00520627_ERZ1034928 | MGnify/ENA primary metagenome ERZ1034928 (study PRJEB33766, sample SAMN09781755) | gut metagenome | biome: gut microbiome | host: Homo sapiens | place: Madagascar | study: EMG produced TPA metagenomics assembly of the PRJNA485056 data set...
GTCCCCACCGTCAGGGTCTCCCCCGCGCCGTAGCCGCCCCCCACGCTCTTCCAGTAGCCCTTTAGCGTCACGCTGTTCAGGCCCCCCAGCTCGGAGTACCGGACCCGGGCCACCCCGGCAATGTGCGCCCCGCCGTCCGCCGCCGTTCCCTCTCCGTCCGAGCGAAACAGGTCCGCCCCCACCAGGGCAGGCGGGGCGTACTCCAGCAGTGCAATGTTGAAATCCTCCCAGGCCGTCAGCCCCCGGCTGTCCGTCACCGTGCAGCGCACCGTGGCGCCGGTGGTGGATATGGTCTCCGTCCGGCAAGGATTTCCCTCCGTTGTCTTTCCCAGGTAGGTAATGGAAAATTTGCTGACCCCGGCCCCCTGCCGGCAGGTGACCTTACTTGCGTCAAAGGTAGCCCTGGCCTTGGAATACCCCTGCACCCAGGCGGCCATATTCTCCGCCGCCGTGCCGCTGTTGTCATAGCTCACCGCCGCCCAGCCGCTCAAAACCGCCGGTTTCATGCTTCCGGGCACCGAGACCGTAAAGGTAACCGATTTCGTCCCGATAAGGGTGCTGCCGCTGTAGGTCTCGCAGGTCAGCGTGCCCTTGCCGCTGGCGGCGTCGGGGATCTGGGCCGCCAGGCTCTCCGGCACAAGCCAGTCATAGCCCGTGGTCACGCCGCTTGCAATGGTCTCCGCCGCCCCGCCGAACACATAGCGCAGGGTATGCGTAAAGCCACTGGACGCTCTGGGCAGGCTAATGTGCGCCGTCTCCCCCATGGTCACGCCGCCGATACCGGGCGTGGTAGCCCGGGGGATGGTGGGCAGCGTCACCTCTCCGCTCACCGACAGGCTGTATGGGGCCCAGCCGCCGGAGATAGCGGAGCACCACACGCCGCTGAGCGTTACCGTCTTGGTGCCGTCGTTGTTGTGGCTGATCTCCTCCGTCCGTTCGCCCAATACATACCAAGCGGGGCTGGTATAGCTGAAGGTGTAGTAGGTCTTTTTGCCGTTTATGCTCCAGTATGCGTCCCCGTCCTGGTTGTAGCTGCCCGTGGTGTTGGCGTACAGGTACAGCACCATGTGCACGGTGCTCTTGTTGTCGGCCGTGCTCTGCTTTGTCACCTCGTAGTCCAGCCGCAGTTTGAACCCGTTCTTCCCTGTCTCGCCGTTGATGCTTGTCATGCCTTCACCCTCCGATCCACTTGAATTTCACGCCCCCGGTGAAGCTCACATCCCACCTATCTGCGCCGGTAATGCGGTTTGTGGCGATCTGGGCCACCGTCAGCTTGCCGTTGGAGAAGTAAGCCGCCTCCTGGCCACCGATGTAAAATGACAGCTTCTCCGTGGTCCACACAGACATATTGCTCCGCTTGTCGATCACATCAAAGACCCCCTGCTCCGTCTCCACCCCGGTCTGGGTGGTGCGGATGTCCTGGCCGATGGCAATGCCGATGATGGGCGTCACCCCGGCATAGTCCACGATGCCCTGGCGGATATACCCCTGCACATCGGTCTTGTAGGCGGAAAAGTTCGCGTCCACCTTGTCCACATCCGCCTGGATGTCCGCCGCAAACTTAAAATACCGGGTGATCTTGGTAGGGTCCTCCTCAATTTCCTGACTGGTCTTTTCCAGATAGGTCCCGAAGTCCGACACCGCCACATACTCCCCCCGCAGCTCCGACTTCATCTGTTCCATCTGCCGGGACACCGTCTCTGCCGTTTTCACGATCAGGCTCTTCAGCCCCGCTGCCGCTTGTTGGTTTCGTTCCTCCCGCTCTCTGGCGGCTTTTGCCGCCGCCTGTGCAGCGGCTTCACTCTCGTCCTTGGACTCTAACTGTTTCAGGGATAGGTTTAGATCCTGTACCAGCTGATATAGGTAACTGCGCATTTGCCCCAGCTGCTCCGTGGCCCTGGCATCGGGAGAGATGTTTGGAAACCGTATCTCCATCAAAGATCACTCCCCTTTTCCAGCGTTTTGGTAAGGCTGTAGAGCTTCGCGCCGCCCCGCCCCACCAGCCGCAGCCGAAAGTGGTCGCACCGCCTGGGGCGCACCGGGAAGGTAAAGGTTTGCAGGGTCTTTCCCGTCATGCTCCACAGCGGCTCCCACACTCCGGAGGAATCGTATTCCACATAGGCCTGCATGGTAGCCCCGGGATCCAGCGCCATGCGAAGCATCAGCCTCCCCACATACTTCTTGTCCGCCGCATAATCCGGATACTTGGCGCTGCTCAGAACGGATACAAAGAGCCCGGTCTCTGCCCTCCATTGTATTTTCTCCGTCTCTGTCTGGCCACTGCCCAGCACCGTCCGTATCTTTCCGTCCGCCGCGTCGATGTAGTACATCTCATCCCGGCAGGAGCACCAGGCATTTGCGTGTGTGTTGTCCTCCCGGTGCCACACACCCAGCCTTGCGTCATACACAAACAGGTTCCAAATCCCGCCGGAATTCTTCATGCTTAGGTAGTACTTGTTTCGATGTCCGCCTCCCACCGCATCCGAATAGAGCACGCCTCCGAAAGCATCGGAGATTTCCGTCGGCAGGCTCCCGTCGTAGGCGCACACGCCTCCCCGGCTCTTGTAGTAAAGCACTTCGTTTACAATAGCCAGACTCTTACTACTCCCCTTCTGCACGCCCCGGCACGCCGTGGTTTGTATTTGGTAGCTGGATGGGGCAGTTCCATACACCTTGTGCAGGCAATCCTCCTTAAAAAACAGTGGGTAGCCCAGGTGCGTGATGGCACCCGTCCACTGTCCGTCCGTTCCGCAGGAGGCCGCATAGCTGTCCGTGGATATACCCATAAAACAGTTCCAGTTGCGGAAGTCGCCCAGCTTGCTGGCGTATATCTCGTTCACGGTCTTCCCGTCCACCATGCCGTACTTGCATCCCCAGAGCCGGTTGCCGCTCTCAATGACAAAATCCATCTCCGGCATTTTTCGGACGATGGTGACGGCACCCTCTTCCGTCGTCTGGTTGATCTCCGTGTCCAGGATGCCCACTACCACAATATAGTTTTCCTCTTTGTTCCATATAATGGCGGACCCGTTTAGAGCCTTCACGCTGGTTTTCACAATGCCGGATATTGTCACACCATCGTACTGTTCAAACTGCTCCCCGATGCCGGTTGCGGAGATTTTCACATAGGTCGTAACCACGGACATCCACATGGCACTGGTTTGGCTGTAAACCTTCAGTGTGTGCGGCGTTGCCGAGGTGTCCAGCCAATATTCGCCGTTTTTCGGATTCTCCGGTGCCGCTGCTCCTGCAATTACATCCAGCCCAGCCCCATCCACCGTGCACAGGCTAAAAGTCACATCAGACACGGAGGTGTAGCTCGCCTCAATGCTCCCGAAGTCGCTCAGGTCTGCCGTGTTTATGTACTTTCGGTCCGGCAGGATGATCACATAGGCGCCCATGGACACCAGGCTCTTAGGACACAGTTCTGTTTCTGTAGAGAGCCCCATCTCGATCCGCTTTTCGTTTATCACAAACTCCGTCCCATCCACATAGCACAGCGCATCCTTGGCAATGAGTCCCTGCGCAGCCGCCGGCGCTGCATATACACCCCGATGACGCCTGGTAGACAGCAGCGGGTAGTCGTCGGAGCATAGATTCTCTTCGTCGTAAAATTCCCCATCATTTATGCGCAGGTTGTGGTTGTACCCGGCAAACACATCTGTCACCCGTCGCTGGGCTGTCTGTGCCTGCACCGTCGGAAAAAACGGCATGGTCTCCCTCCTCTCAAAACAGCAGTGCCCGCGCCGCCGCGATGGGCATATGCGTGCGGTTGTACCAGTCGCCGAAAAGCTTCGCCGCCGCGTTGTATAGGGTAATAGACTGGTTATACTTCGCCGCTTCCCCGTTCTCAGCGTCGATCTGCGCCTGCAAAAAGTAGTTGTAAACATCTTGGTCATAGGGGGCCGGGACCAGCAGCTCTTTCTCCCCGTCCAGCTCCGTGTATGGCGTGAAGCTCTCCGCCGGGCACCCCTCATGCGTTTTGAATATCTCTTCAAACAGCATTCCGTCCAGCTTGGACAGCCATTTGATTTTTACCGATTCATCAAACTGGTTCGGGCGCATAGCGTCCACCATCTCTATCGCCTCTCGTACTTTCATTTTTGTCCTCCCTGTTAGCCAAAAGAGGGAGAAGCCACCGCCTCTCCCTCCTCCGTGTTATTTGATGCCGCTCAGTTCAGAGCACCCCACATTTTCTCAGCCTCTGCGGCCCGGCGCTCCTGTTCCTCCGTCTGTGCCGACTCAGCCGCAGCGGCCCGCGCTACCTCCTGCGCCACCTCTTCCGGCACAAGCACCTTCCGTCCCTTGGGGATCAGGTAGCTTTTTCCGTTGATCCCCACATAGAGGTTGGGATCCCCGTCTCCGGGTCTTTTGGGAATGAATACTTCGCTCTTTTTCTTCTCAGCCATGTATAGCCGTCCTTTCCCTGTCCCGCCGGACGGGTAAGCCCGCCCGGCTCTGACAGCATTAGTAGTTGGATTCGTCCACCGCGCTGTAAGCGCTGACGCTCATCACCCGCAGCAGGCGCTCGGGATACAGGACCATGTGGCCTGTCTCAAACTTATAGCCCACCGTGGAGAACTGCTCCAGAGGGCCGCCGATCTCGCCGCGATTCTTCACGATGATCTCTGCGTTGCCGCCACCCGGCTCAATGGTCGCAAATGCGTCCTTACCGAAGAAATAGCTGGCGTAGGTCACACCGCCCGCCTTGTTTTTGTAGGAGGTCTCGCCCACCATACTTAGCACCGCCGCATCGGGGTTCTCAATGAATCGAACGCCGTGCAGCTCTCCGATCTCTCCATTGAAGATCTCCGTGGTGGCCGCGTACTTGTGCACCTCCATCCATGCCTCGTCCTGGCGCAGATCAAAGGCCACGGAGGGGTGGATGATGCACACGAACTTGCCGTTGATGGGCTTCACCTTGCTCTTTTTCAGGATTGTGGCCGCCTTGTTGATCATGGTGGGGGTCAGCTTGGCCCAGCCATTGGGGGCAGCCGTTTCACCCTGGCCTGTGGTGCCGCCCGCCGCCATAGTCGCACAGGATGTGGGGGTAGATAGCACCTTGCCGGTCTCGTCCACATTGTCGCAGTACAGCACATTGGTGCCGGTGAGCAGCGAGTTCCGCAGCAGGGTCTCCTGGGTCTCGCTCAGGGAGGCGGACATCTCCTCCGTAGCACCCAGGATCACATCGTCAAAGGCCCGGGTATCCAGGCGGTCCGAGATAGCTGCATAGGTGCCGTATTGGGCGATGGCGCCGGTCTTCTTTGTCATGCCAAACTTCTGGCCCTCGGGGATCACGCCTTCAATGAGCTTATCTGCCCGCTCAAAGGTGTTCCACTTGCGCCATTCGATGGTGCTGCCGTGGTTGGCGGGCAGTGGCCGCTTCTCGGCGAACTGGGTATAGTACATCGTGGTTCTCGCGTTCTCCAGCAGCTCCTTGTCATAGTAGGTCTTGATGGTGGGGTCCAGGGTGTTGGTGCCCGAGAACTCCGTTTTTTGGGTCTTGTCGTAGGCATTCGCGTAATTCACGCTGGTATTCACCAGCGTACCCGCATCCGCGAACAGCTGCAGGTTCATTTTGTAAAAGTTATACATCTCTTCTCCTTTCCGGGAGAAGTCCGTCACACGGGATAGATCTTCTCCCCTCTGGCAGCGGCTTCCCTGATCTTCTGCCGTAGGGCCGCCCGCTGCTCTTTTGTCATGTTTCCGTAGTCAAAGTGTGTGGTGGTCGGTGCCTGGGCCGAGGTCCCGTTTTCCACGGGTCTCTGCCTCCCCGCCTGGATGGATGCTGCCAGCTGCTCCGCCGTCTCCTTGGCGGCCCTCTTCTGGGCCATTTCCTGCATTTCCTTGCGGTGCACGGCGTAGAATGCGTCCATCACGCTCACGCCTACCCCAGGCGCCGTTAGTCGCACAAATGCGGGGTTCTGGAGCTCCGCCTGCAGGTCAAAGCTGGGGATGTCCTTTTTAAGCTCCTCTGCCTGCTGCATGAGCCCGGACATGTGCTCACGCACCTGTCGCTCCTGCTCCGTCTCCCGGTCCCGCTCGGCCAGCATTTTCTCCAAATACTCCATGCGGTCCAGCCGCCGGGCCATCTCCGGCGAAATGCCCATCTCTGCCGCCTTGTCCTCATAGAGGCTGTCATCGTGCATGATGGCATCGGCCAGGGCTTTACCGTCCAGCTCCTTCCCCGCCGTCAGGCCGTATCGTCCTGCCAGCATCTCCAGCGCCGGAGTCAGTGCCTTCATGGCTTCCTGCTGTGGCTTTAGGTTTTTCACCCGCTCCTGGATCAGCTTCTGCATCTCCCCTTTGTACTCGGGGTCTGCCATGATCTCCTTCCAGGTCATCCGGGATGCCTTTGTAGGCTCCTCCGTCTCGACAGCGGCGTCCTGTCTTGCGTCCTGCTGCGGTTCCTGGTCTCCCCGGGTGGGAACAGTCGCCCTCGCACTCCGCTGCGCCCGTTTTCTGATCTTGTCCTCCGGCACGCCCAGTGCCTTCAGCTGCTGCTCCTCGGCGTCAGGAGCCGTTACGCCCGATGCTTCCCTCTCGCCTTCCGCGAAGAGCTGAAGCCACAGAAAATCTTTCATAAATTTCCTTTCTGCCCGTCAGGTGGGCGCTCCCGTGATAAGGTCCGCCGGACCTTCTGTTTCCACTTTACATCATCAGGGAGTCGCTTTTCTCCCCTCCACTCGAATAAATTTCGGATAATTTTTTTCGAGCATCCGAAAGCCGATGCAAACAGCCTCCATCCGGCCCGTGAGTTCCTTGCCTGCACCCGGCTTTGCCTTGGCTACCAGTTCGGCCTTTCCGTCATCTGCCCAAAACCGCACATCCTCCGCCAGACCTTCGTCTTCGGCCTCCCGGAGCATCTGCGCCGCCGTGTAAACAAGCGTCGTAGCTGCCGCGCACACCAGGTCCTGCCCCTTTGGCGCACTGCCGGCGTGTCCCGATACCGACAGGCGCAGCCGCTGGGCGTCATACTGTACCCGGATCATGTCCCGCCTCCCGGCTGGGATGCCTCCCGTGCTTGATTCCTGGCTTTCTGTACCAGCCCGTTCTCCTGTGACCGCTCTGCATTGGGCTCCACCGCTGCTGTTCCCACCTGGGCCTCTGGATTTCCGCTCATCATAGCCTGTACCTGTGCCAGAGCCGTAGCATCCTGGTGTTTGGCTGCCAAAGCCGCCGCGTACTGTGTCAGCTGCATCATGCGGTCGTACAGAGCTCCCATGCTGCGGATCTTTTGCAGCATCTCCTCCTTGCCTCGGAAGTCCATCATGTCCAGGCACATGAGCGTCTGGTCCGTCCGGGCCGGGTCGAAGAATCCCAGCTGGTAGAACTGCAAGGCCAGCTCATTTTGCGCCATGGTGGTATAGGCGGTTTGCTTCTGCGCCTGCACGGAGATGTCAAAGGCCGGCAGTCGATAGCCCAGGTCAATGCCGAAGTCGCTCATCTGGGCCTGGGGCTGCAGGCCGCTGTTACTGTAGGTCACAAACTCTTCCTGCCCGCTCTGCCCCACGATGCGGAATTTCCTCGGTGCATCGTAAAACTGCCGTATAAGCTCAATGCACAGTGTTATAATCTCCCGGTAGGCCCTGTATCCGGCCCGGGTGCTGTCTCGGGAGCCCTTGCCGCTGGCCTCCTGCAATGCTGCAATGGCGCTGGCCGCCGTCACGCCCGCAGAGGTAGAGCCGGTGGCCGTCTCCGTGTTGCCGCTGGTCTCTCGCAGTTCCTGCACTGTCTCCTGCAAAAACGCAAGATAGTTCCCCTGAAGCGGGTTGTAGTCCAGTGGCCGCAGGGAATCCTCGCCCAGGTTGCCGCTGGTATGCACAAATGGCCGTGTCCAGTCGGCAAACTCCGTCTCATTCACGCCGCCGTCCGAGCGGATAAAATATCGTGGTGTTGCTCCGGCCACGGCATTTTTGGCCACCGCCGTCCGCAGCAGGTCGATTTCCTCTTGCGGTGACTTGCATAGATCCACATAGCCGTACCCGCAGGGGCTTCCCTCTACAGGAAACAGCGGATCCAGCACATATGGATATAGTCCGTGCTTGTAAAGTCCTGTCTCCGCCATGGATGGCCCCGCCGGAATATCCATTTCCACCGGGCCCTCCGGTCCCTCCTGCACCATCCGCCGGACCGGCACCTCCGTCTCGTTTTCCGTGGCGTAAAGTACCACATCTCCCACAAACTTGCAGTAGTGCAGCACCCGCCCCACATGGTAGTAGACCTCGACAACCGTGCACTTGCCGTCGGTGGGCACCGTGTCGTCGTAGAGAAACTTCTGCGCGATAAAGGTGTTTGTCTTGATCTGCTTCGCCGCCTGTGGGTAGGCCTGCTGTACCAGGTCCTTGTCCATCAGCTCCGTGTGAAACACATAGCGGGACCGCTGGATGTCCTCCACCCCCGGCTCCCAAAACAGGTTCAGGAGGTTCACCCGCTCCACGGCAATGTCTCCCAGCCCGTTCATGCGGCTCTGGTCCCACACCACCTTGTAACACCCAGTGCCGCCCTTCAGCTTCTGCCACATGGCGTCCGACCAGGTGCGCTCAAATCGGTTTTGCTCCAGGATGGCCGGCAGGATGGACGAGAGCATCTTCGCCTCCGCCCGGTCGCCCTCCTCCCGAGGCAGCACTACCGGCTCCGGGTAGGCCTCCATGGCGTCCGCGTGCTTGTTAGTAATCACATTGTGGAGCCACGCGCTCCGGCTTCGGAATCCCGCTCGCTGCACATCGGACTCCCGGTCCTCCTCTGTGGTGTTGCGCAGCTTCCACCAGCTCTCAGCGTTGATGATGCGGGTGTCCACGCTGTGCTTACCCTTTTTGTACTCTCGGAGCACTTGCATCCACTTCTGTATCTGCTGCTCTCCGACCTTCTTTCCCGGCAGCTCCGCCGGAACCATTTTCTCGTCCATCTGTCATCCTTTCTTCCGCAGCTGGTCCAGCGGGTCGCCCCAGCTGGGCTCTTTTTTCTTCTCCAGTATCGGTTTCACCGGCCTCGACATGCAAAAATACCGCCACTCGTCCGCCACATGGTCCTCCAGATCCGTGTCCAGATCCTCCGGCCTCGTCTCCGAGTACATCAGCAGCGGCACCGTGCGCATAAATGCCTTGCAAGTGTCAAAGATATAGCATCGGGGATAGCCCTCGCTGTCAAACTGCAGCCGATAGTGGCACTGCATCCATCCGGCTATGCGCTCATTGTCACCCTTAGTGAAGTAGATGCCGTACCGGCTGGCCGTCTCTTGCACGCTCTCTCCCCGGCTCCCGTCCCAGATAGCCGGATCTGCCACGCCGCCGTCTATCTTCCGGCCCGCTAAAAGCGGGTGTGTCCGCTCCAGCTCTCGGGCCGTGCGGAACTGCTCGTCCGGTGTCCACCGCACGCCCTCGTTTGGCTCTCTTGTGCAGCCGTAGAGCTCCAGAATGCGGTATAGCACTCCGTCGTAGTCCACCGCCCACCAGGCCATGCTAAAGGGCTTTTGATACCCGAAGTCGTAGCTGCGATATATTTTCCATCCACGAGGAATTTTGAACGGCTCGATCACATGGGTAAACCGTCTCTGTGCTCTGGCCTCCTCCACGGTGATGCCGGCCTCCTCGCAGCGCATAGGGTCCGGGTCCAGGCGAAGCTCCTCGAAAAACTGCCCCGCGAATACATCCCAGCGCCCCTCCAGCCACATCTCCCGCAGGTGTCCCGGCAGAGACTCCAGCTGTTTGATGTACTCCGGCTGGGTAGCCATCAGGGCCTTGTTGTCCTTTACCAGCGCCTGTACAAAGGCATATTCCGCCGGATCCTCTCCCTCCTCAAACTTTCGGTCTATAAAAAGCCTCTTTATGTAGGCGTGTCCCTGTCCTCCCGGGTTGCAGGTGAGATACAGCCGCTTCGGATACTTGTTCACGCCGCGGATACAGGCCTTTATGACCTTCATCTGGTATTCCGACAGATGCGTGGCCTCGTCGATAAAGATCACATCGTACTCCACGCCCTGAAGCCTGTCCAAGTCCTTGTCCCGCTCGCAGTAAGCAAAGTTGATGGTGCTCCCGTTGAGGAATTTAAGCACCTTGTCCTTGTCGTTGTACTTGGCCACCCCCAGCAGCTCCCGCCGGAGGGTGTTGATGTGGTTGTTTATAAGCTCCGGGTAGCTCCGGCGCACGATTAGGATGCGGATGCCCGCATAGCGCAGGGCCAGCAGCTTTGCCTTGGTCCGCACGGCCCAGCTCTTCCCGCCGCCTCGGGCGCCGCCATAGGCAATGTACTTGTGCTCGCGGTCCTGTAAAAACAGCTTTTGCTTCGCGTTGGGCGGCTCGATTTGCAATCTCATTCTGCGTAATCCTCCAGCTCCGGGGCCAGCTCCACCTGCACCGGCGCCTTATCCTGGCACATGGCGTTGATCATGGACCACTTGTCAATAAGAATCGCCATCATGGTTGCAATGTCTCGGAGCTTCGCCTCCTTCATCCTCTCGGGGTCGCTGAGCACGCCCAGGCCGTTGTCGATGATGTCGCACACCGTGTCCGCCTTGCCCTGCATATAGCTCATTAAGTCCCGCGCGCGCGCGTTTTTCTGCGTGTCCGCCACCTTCACCATATCCGGGTTCTCCCGCACGATCCGCCGGACCGTGTCCGGGCTCACGCCGTTTTTCCGTGCCGCCGCCCGGAAGCTGCCCTCCAGGGTATAGTCTGCCAGTATCTTCACGCGGCGCTCCTGTTCGATTCTTCTCTGCGCCATGCCGCCTCACCCCCTTTATGGCCATTTTACAGTTCCCGCAGGTCGTTTTTCTCCCCTCCGCTATGATTTTTTCGGACGCCCCAAAGCCGCGCAGGAATCCCCACGCGGCGATTATGTCTCTTTGCAGTTCTGTTCCAGGGCCCGATACAAGGGGCAGCAGTCGAAATTATAGCTGCAGCAGTAACGGTCCAGCCAGCCTCTGTGCTTACTCTTGCTCCGGAATCCGATCTCCACCCGCTGCCCCGGTTCCATCCCCTCGCAGCGGACAAATTGCTTCTCGGCCCGCCGGAAGAAGGGACATATAGCTCGGGCGCTGATGCTGTCATTCATCCCGGCGCCCCCTCTCTTCCGGCTTCTGCGGCGCGATGTAGCGTATGTAATGCGCCCCGTATAGGGCGTTCCAGTTTCCTTGCTCCACCAGCACGGATCCTGCCGGTGCCCGCAACGGCGCGCAGGTCCGTGCCGGCCGCTCCGTCACGATGGGCTTTTTCAGGTTTCGGCTGGGGTTGTAGGCCTTTTTCCCTTCCCGATCCGATTGCCGCAGCAGGTAGGCAGCCAGGTCCGTATAGTCTGCCGCGTTGTATAGCGGCTCCGCCCATACACTTCCCATGCCCCATATGTCCTCCAGCGCTTTGTCTCCCAGCATCCACAGCCCATCCTCAAAGCGCACGCCCTCCAGCCTAATCACATAGTGGATGTGCAGGCGCTTCTCTGCGCCGGACTTCCCATCCTTATGGCTGATGAACTCATAGTAGGCCACCTGCCCACCTAGTTTCGCTACGGCGCGCTTCATCCGAGCCCGGAAGTTCTTCAGAGTCTTCTCTGTGTCCGCCTCTGCCGACGCCAGGTGCGCATCATCCAGCTTGCACACCATGTGGAGCCATTTGTGGCTGCAGTTGCAGTTAAAGCTGCGGGCCAGCACGCGCACGGCCTGCATGGCATTCCGGTCCCGCTTGGCCGCAGAGGTATTCCCCTGCACCCGGCCCGAGCGGATCTTGGCCCGACTCGATACCCACACCTTGCTCTTCTCTACCATCCGCCCGGATTTGTATGTTCGGATCACCCAGCATCCCTCCATTTCGTCCGTCTCCTCTCCGTGTGCGTAAAGTTAGCCCCTAAAGAGCCTACAAAGAAACGCGTGCGCGCGTATATTATATATGTATGTCCGTTCCTCCCTTTCGGGGAGGCGGCACGGTCTTTCCATGCCGCCTCCTGCTCTGCCGCCATTCCAGGCGGAGCCGCCTTGCCCGCGGAGCTGCTGCTTACAAGCTGCAGCTTGTCGGAAGGAGGAAGCGATGGAGCAGCGGGGATCCCTCCCCGCAAGGCCCCTCCGGAGACCGCATACCCCTGCGATCCCCGGAGCGACCGCCAGCCCCACGGCTGGCAGAAGCTCTGTTTTATAGATTTGGTATCGTCCACAGGTCAATCTGCTTCTTGCCCGTGTACATTGCTAAGGATAGTTCGATGTTTGCGCCGGGACTTCCCGTCCAGTTCAGCATCAATGCAATGGCGTCGGCGCTGTCCAGCATGGCCAGGCAAATGCGCATATAGTCCGCCTTCTCCAGCCCCTCCGGCAGCACCGCCGGATTCAGTGGGATATGCCCCAGCGCCCGCAGCTTTTTCTCCGCCTCGGCAAACTCCGCCTTGTAGTTTTCGTTCCCGGTGATCTTCCCGGCTATGTATACCTTCATTTTTCCACCTTCTTGGTCACGAAAATCCCCTCCACATTCTCGTCCAGTTCCCACATCGGGCTACCCGGCGCAGTAATCTTCGCAAAGTACTCGCGTATACTGGGAATCCACTGCGGAGCAGTTTTAGCCATTGCCGAATAGTACTGATTGATCAAAAGAGTGAATTCTGCCAAGATCTCCGCGGTTGTCCCTGTAATCTTGCAGAGACCAATTCCTTTTTTTCTAATGCGTACATCGATCATTTGTATTCCTCCTCGTATATATCTCCACTTTCCACGCGATTGTTTCTGGTCCCTCGATAATAAATAAGTTTCCTTTCTCGATAACAGCCTGGACGGCCTGTCCTGCGCGCCACGCCATAAATCTCTTATACCATTCGATGCTCTTCCCGGGGGTCATTTCGGAAAATTTTACATTTTCCCCAACCTCAACACTTGCCTCATTCTCTCGATAAGCATTTGCGGCTGGCTTCGAGTTCCGGCTACAAAATCCGCCGGGCAAGCAGAACGCACAGTCGGCCTCCCCCACAATTTGCTCCTCTACCTTCCGCAGAATCGCGCAGCCATGTGCACCGCATTCGTCCTCATAACCGCACCCCAGGCAGGCAAGGCTTCCTGTCTCCACCTTCAGCCGCCGCAGCGCTTGCAGCAAATCTTTGTCGTTCATTGCTTTTTATCCTCCTCTTTCCACACGCCTTACAATCAGGCATCGTTGTCACCTCCGTCCATTTTTACAGAGTTCTCCACAAAGTTGCAGACTCTGGCCGCGCAGGATAGGCACAGTTGTTTCTCCGCAGAAAATGGTGTCTTAAAATTCACAACGCCAAAGTGATTGAAATCCAGATTCACGCCGTCAACCTCGTAGTCAATCTCGCGCCCGCACATATCACAGAACACTTTAACCATCAACTATTCCCTCCGTCCATCTTTGCCCCCGCAGGAAGTCCTCATCACATACGCCACGCAGTTCTCAGGGTCATTCCCACAAAGACATGGCGCATATACGCATGAATCACAAATTGTAAACATCTCAGTTAGTGTCATTGTCAGCCCTCCTATTTCACTTTTCGACGATAAATTTGGGTTCGCTATATACGCCACTTTCAAAATCACACCCTGGACAGTATATATAGCACTCTTCTTGGCTGTTGCCATCTACTGTTTCAAGTATTACTTCTCCGCCGCAGAACGGACATGGTTTTAATTCAAACATCTTCCGTCACCTCCACATAGCACCAGCTTTGCGGTGCTTTAGTAATCGCCGCTGGAATCATGCAATTTTCATCATAGATACAGGCTGTGCTTTCGTACCCGCTTTTGCTGCATGATTTGCATTTTTTCCAAGTGTGAAATTCTGTCAGTTCCTTCGGCGAATCGTAGATTTTCAGGTTGGAAATATGCCACGCAAAGCAATTCTTCCCACCTGCGTATGTGTGGAGCTGCGCTTCTGTAAGGCACGCCTGATTGACAAGCTCCTTTTTTTTACGGTGAAGTCCTCCGGTCAGCCTCTTCCAATCATCCGTGCAAACATTATACAGGGGCGTGACACAATCACATACAAATTCTCCGATGACCTTCCCGTTACCGCATTTATCAAATGCGTTGTGGCTGTGATCATCCGCATAGGAATATCGAGAGCCTGTCCACCACTGCATTTTTGCATCCTTCGTGCAGTAGATATAACACTTGAACGGCGCGTCCAGCTTCGGTCTGGTTTTTCGCACCTCAATAGTTTTTTCGCCGTTGGCGATCTTCTCGCACCACTTCGGGCGGATGCTCAGCATAACAGCCTTACTCATCCTTCATCGCCTCCAATGCTTTCTCCGCCTCTTCGCGGGTGAGGAATACGGTCTTGCCGATGTCTGCGCCATCATTACGCAGACGATACGCGCAGAACCCGTCCGGCTTACGATTACAAGTTGACATACACAAGTTGTCCTCGTCCGTGCATACCGTTCTGATGTCCGGCGCTTCCAGCGACATTTCTCGCGGCACATTGTCACGGCCAGTCACCCATAGCGTATCGCCCACCTTGCACGGCAGCACCACCAGCCGCCCGTCCTTGTCTGCTTTCAACAGCTTCCGAATCCGTTCTGCCTTTGATGCGTCATCGCTAAAGGCAGATTCAATGATGGCCTTTGCGTTTTCGCACTGTTCCGGTTCCAGCCCCGTGTCCTCGTAGGCGGCAAGGCGTTCAACCAAACAGCCAAACGATGGGCAATCTATGCAATCCATGTCCACATTGCAGCTACCAGAACACTTCATGTAATGGTCCGTGCCAAGATAGTGCTTTTCAGTCAGTCGTTCCATCACTCCACCTCCTCTATTCTTCTGGCGGCCATTTCTACATACGAGGGATTGATTTCACATCCCACAAAACCGCGCCCCATGCGTTTGGACACCACGCCTGCTGTGCCGCTGCCCGCAAATGGGTCAAGTACAACGCCGCCCTCTGGGCAACCCGCTAAAATGCACGGCTCGATCAACTTTTCCGGGAACACGGCGAAGTGTGCGCCGCTAAATCCGTTTGTGCTTACGCTCCAGACGCTCCGCTTGTTCCTGCGCCCCGTCTTGTTTTCACCGTTCCCGTGGCTCTCACGCTCCACCTGTGTGCTGTTGTCGTGAGATCGACCGCCGGTATAGGCTCCGCCGCCGCGAAATGTCCTTGCGTTTCCCTTGTCCGATGTGACTGGTTCGCTGATTGCCGCCGCGTTGAAATAATAGTGCGCTGACTTTGACAGCAGGAAGATGTACTCATGTGACTTCGTGCATCGGTCATTTACGCTCTCCGGCATACAGTTCGGCTTCTGCCAAATGATGTCTTGCCGCAAATACCAACCGTCTGCACGGAGGGCAAAAGCCAGCTGCCAGGGAACGCCGATCAGGTCTTTGTATTTGTAGCCCTGCGGCGTATGCTTTGCCGTGTGGCCGCAGGAATTACGGGTGTTCGTCGGCGGCTGGCTTCCTGATCTGGTGGCGTAACTGTCGCCCATGTTCACCCACAGGGTTCCGTCTGCCCGCAGAACCCGCCGGACTTCACGGAAGACAGCAACCAGCGCCTGCAGGTATTCCTCCACGCTGGCCTCGTTCCCGATCTGCCCCTCCACTCCATAATCTCGTAAATTATAGTAGGGCGGAGAGGTCACGCAGGTATGTACGCTTTCTGGCGGCAGCGTCCGCAGCAGCTCAAGCGCGTCGCCTTGCAGAATAGTGCATTCCATCACTCCACCTCCTGCATCCAGAACTCGCGGCGGCAATCGCCACAATCACCTTCTCTTCCTCTTCTGCATTCGAGGTTTCTGTCAATGTACTGAGGGCATACACTAAGCATATCCTTCCTATCTATCATGGCCTCCGGGTATTGCTCCAGAAACACGCTCTGCCGCGTTCTACGCGGATGCTGCTCGCTCCACTTTTCGACGATTTCAACCACCATAACCGGGTCAAAATCATCCTCCAGCCCAATGCTCGGAGTGGCCCCTCCGCTCAAAAACATCCGATTTCGTTCCTGCAAAAATTTTACGGCATCCATAATTTTTCTCCTATCGTCTATGGTTTTTCCCGCGCTGGGTGCTTCTCCAATCCGCTCGACACATACTCTTTTTCCCTGCAGTTAAAGATCCCACAGACAGGCTTCGTACATTCTTCAGCCGCTGGGCCTCATACGCCCGGAACGCCTCGCAGCTCTTCCGGCAGGCCCCGCAGGGGAGCCTGTCCGGGCAATCTTTTACGCAGGGGCTTTTCATACCGCCCACCTATTCACCAGGGCCTGCACGGCGGTGCGCAGCTTCTCCGCGCTCTCGGCGTTCTTCTCTCCGATCCGCCGGAAAAGCTCCTTGAATACTGCCTTGTAGATAGAGCGCCAGTTAATATGGAACATATTGGCAAACTCAATGACGGAATCAGACACCGCCTCCGGGAGCTCGTACTTGTTCCGGCTTACTCGCATGTAGATTGTCATTTCCTCCCCCCCTCAAAATCAGCAAATGTGCAGCTCCTAAAAGCAGCTTTGCTGTTTACCCACCTTGCAAACCGTTTTTGCTCCGCTGTAGGCTCTCCGCCGTCATAGTCCCTATACGGCTGTGCAAATGGCTCAACTCCCATTTCCCGCAGTGCTAAAACGCGGCGTTGTGATTCTTCTACATCTTGCACCAGCACATAGCACCATAGCCGCCACAGAGCTACGCCAGCCTCTTTGAGATACGCAACCGCTTGCTCTATCACTGGAAGCATGGCGGATGTGTCGCAGCTCATGCGCACAAATCGTATCCATTTCAGTTTTGCAAGCAGTTTCGCCGTTTCCGGCGTAATGAGCCTTGCATCCAAACCTTGGTTAAAATCTACCCGCACATTTTCCCGCCCCATGCGGTCGATCTGCTCTAATCCGTGTCTATGCGCCAACACATTGTTGTCCATAAACACGATGTCGCGGCTATCCGGGCGTTTCACTTCTTCCCATGTAGCAGCAGGGCGGATATGCCCCTCTTTTTTCGGCACGATACACCACGGGCAGTTTCGAATGCACCCGCGCGTTAAAAACCCTATCGCCGGTTTCCATGCGGGATACAGTGAGTAATCCGGGAATGTCCGTTCAATCTCGTCCGACAAGTGTCCATAATCCTTGTATCCCGTCCCGCCCGAGATGATTTCGTCGGCATTGATGTATGTTTCCTCGTCCGGGGAAAATGTGAATACCTTGCTTTTGTATACCCGATCATAGTGCGTAAAACCATCCCACCATTCCACGCTGTCTCCACGCGATTTGTGATACGCGGCCAGCCGCATCAAAGCAAGGTTCGGGAAATTGTGCCCGTCAACATCGATAAGTCCAATGTTCATATAACTACCTCACACCGCCAATCCGTCAAGCCACTCTGCATCCTGCTATAGCCCTGATTTTTGTTGAAATTTAAAGCTCTCTTTGAGCTTCTTGCCGTTGATGTCGGCCTCCGCCGTAAAGTAGCGGTGCGCCTCGTTGATATACACGACGCGACCGCTCACGCGAGCCAAGCGCTTGATGTTGCAAATGCCGCTCGCGCCCTCAAAGGCGGCGGGTGTCCAGCTAAATGGTTTGCCAATGTACATCTATCATTCCTCCTTCGCAGATGTCTACGATGTGCTGGCACAGGGCGGGAGGAATCTTTGACCTTTCCATACTGTTCTTCAGCGCACTTGTTCTACCACGGGGAAGGATGATACCCATTTGCTTTGCCTTCCTGATGGTTGCCCCTCTTGGGCTTCTTTCGTGGCATGGATCACCGTTTTTGCAAATCGGCTTAAACTGCGGATCAGGATGGTTTGTCCAGATGTCAGTTGGCTTCATTCTTGTGTCACCGTACTGGCAATATGTGACTGTGTAACGGGGAAGTCCCTGCATCCAGGTCATCTTTCTCATGCCACCACGGGGATTTTCGATAAAGTAAAACTTCGGTTTCAGCTCACGGATAAGCTGTAAAACATGTTGATCGACCGCATCACAGAATCTTGCATAATCGCTGACAGGATCAAGATTGCCGGTAACGGCGTTCTTGCGCCTGTGATGGCTGATTGCCGCAATGCTGAATGTAGTGCAGTCCGGGCTTGCCCATATAACATCCGGTCTGCCGAACCGCTGAATGATGTCATCAGCCGTGACCGTCATGATGTCGGCATACAGGTCAATGTTTTCAAAGTGCTTATCCCACTCGACAGAAAACACTTCGTGTCCGCGCCGCTCAAACGCCTTGCCGATGCTTCGCGTCCCCGCAAAAAGCTCTAAACACTTCATCTCAATACCTCACTCCGATGTAATCCAGCACCCGACCATAGCCGAGCCCCTTTTCGTTGGGTTTCCATATTTCCCTTGCCTTTTCCTCCGCGCTGTGCTATACTATCAGCGTAGAGATTTGATGTCTGCTTATCTCTTTGCCCCGGTGGAGGTGGTGCTCCGCCGGGGCTTTTCTTATTGGTTCATTAGATTCTCGATCTCTTCCCGGATGGTGCATCCGGCGCAGATGGCGTCCAGCTGCTCTTGGCCTTCCGATTCTATCGGGTATCGGCACTTGTCGCATATGTCCTCCATCAGCTCATCCAGGGCATCCGAATATTCCATGATTACGGTTCTCTCCCTTCCTCCAGCAGCTTTTGAATCTCCTGCAGCGTCCGCTTCCGAAGCTCCATGTATCTCTCGTTGGACTTTTGCAGCTCCTCCCGGAGCTTTTCCACCATTACCCGGTGTCCCTCGCTGGCCTGTTTCTGGGCCCGAATTTCGGCCCGCTGCGTCTCTATTGTGCGCGCAACGCTGTGCAGAAATGCTACATCCTCCAGCACGCACGGCTCCTCGTTGCAATGTCTCGCGCAGTGGTCGTCATCCACACACAGCATCAGCCGCTCCAGAATCTCCTTCGCCGTCCATTTCCGCTTCCGTGCGCTGTTTCCTTCGATTTTCTTTTCCATAGGTTAAACTCCTAACTCCAGCTCTACGCTGTCCACGCTGCCGTCCCCGGCATACAGTACGCGCACCAGCGCTTCCCGGACCTCCCGACCGTCGCAGCGAATTACCGCTTTCCCGCCGTCATAGCCCCGGCACAATCCCTCCAGAATATCCCGCAGCGCCCCGGCGCTCATACCCTCTCTCGGGGATGTTTCTGTTTTCTTCACAGGTTCCATAGTCTCCTCTTTCCGCTCCGGCTCCTCCGCCGGAGCGTCTTTCATTTTCGTGGCCCGGTTGGGCTTCAGTTTCATGCGCTTGCGCCAGTCTGCCACGCGCTTCTTGCTCTCGCCCAGCGCCTCGGCAATGCTCAGGTCGTCCAGGCCGTCTCTATACAGCTGCATAGCCCGCAGCTCGTCTATGGGCGGCTTCCTGGGCGTGCCGCCTCCGTAGGAGCCCGTCCGCACGCCCCGCAGGTCGCAGCCCAGCTCCCGGAGCTTGCCCAGCATCTCGACTCTGGACTTCACATTCAGGTCCGCCAGGATGTTCACCTGTTCATTTCGGTTCTTGCAGGTTCTCCACATGGACGCGATCTCGCCGTCCGTCATGGCCCAGCTCATGCCCTACCCCCCCATCTACTTTTTCCACAAGCCTCATGAAGAGGTGCGCGATGGTGCCGGCGCCCAGCACCGAGCAAATAATTCCAAAGGCTTCCAACAGCTTGTCCTCCCGTTAAGTAAGTGTTACCTGCTCCAGCAGGCCCCGCACGGCGTCCGTCATCACACCCTCCGCCGGGTATATGACCGCCAGGCCGCCTCCATCGTCGCAGACCATCAGCCCGTCGGCCATTTCAATTCCGTCCGGCGTCGCTTCAATGATGTCCGATAGCGCCGGGTCGAAAGCGTGTACCGCCCCGGTGTCATCCTCCTGCCACACGCCGCGGTTCTTCCAGTCCATAGGGGTCCGCCGGAGGATGCGGCGCTCTGCGCTCTCCACGCGGTTGCGCACACCGTCCCAGTGTCCCATGGCCACATCCAGCATCTCCTGCTGCGCTCCTGACTTTTTCACGCTGTAAGCCGTGCCGTCTGGAATCTCCCCCAGATGCAGCGCCAGCAGCGACAGCACTTTCCGGCTCACATTCCTGCGTCCCATCTCCACGCCCATCTCGTTCGTGGTGATCACCAGTGTGTCGCCGGTGGCGTACACCTCATAGCCGCTGCCTCTCCAGGCCGCCTTCATGGCGGCGCACAAGGCTTTTTCTTCGATCATGTGCCTTCCTCCTTATGTTCCGAATGGTGCGCCCTTGGCGCCCATATACCAGGTTTTCTTCAGCCGCAATGCGGTCTGCTCCCGATCCGTTTCCATGGCCCTGCGGCAAGCATCGCACACCATGCCCTCGCCGTTGAATATCCGTCCGCAGCGATGGCACACATGCCGAAAAGCCCTCCAGATTCCTTCGCACTGCATCTCGGCCACCAGCTTTCCCCAGGGCAGCCCCCAAAACTTGGCAGCCTCTACCGTGGCCAGCTCCCAGCTCTCCGCCTGCACCCAGGTTTTACCCAGGTCCGGGTGCGATACCTCCCAGCACCGCATTTCCTTCTTTGCTATGTCCATCACCTCCTTATAGGTAACTCCGTCCGAAGATCTCCCGGAACTCCTCCACCGTCCATCCCTGCTGCTCCATGGCCAGCTTCTGCCCCATTTGGTGGAGCCTCTCCATAGTCTCCCGGCAGTTGTGGACGGCTTGCTTGCCGAAAATATGGCACTCCTTGTGGTGCAGCGGCACCACAAGTCCGTACTTCTCGCTGTTGCGGCGGTTGCTTCCGCCAAATATGTGGTGCTTGTCCAGGGGGTCCAGGTAGGTCCCGGGTTTGCCGCACAGGGCGCAATATCCGCTCCTCATACCTCTGCCCCCTCTTCTGCCCGCCGAAATACCGCCTGGCCCCGGAACAGGGCATTCAGGTAGGTGATCTTCATCTGCGTGGCAAACGCACGCTTCTGCTCCGGAGTGAGGGTATCTACATCCACCTCGCCGCCGTCCGCCGTCTTCACATATGCTTTCACAATGATAGGCTCCCGCTGTCTTTTCGCCATGCAAAACCACCTCCTTCACATCCCTATGCCATCCTCGGCTTGTCTTATCCGGCCTTTTCGCCGCTCTGCACGCTCCTGGCCCCGTCGGCCAGGCCCGCCGCGTATGCCCGGGCCATCTTCTCCTGGTCAGGGCTCAACTGGCTTGCCTTTTCCGCCAGCGTCTCCAGCATGGTCTTCTCCTGCTCGCTCATGCTCTCACCTCCTCGTCCATATCCATCCATTCTATATCGGTGTAGAATCTTTTCCACTGGGTCGGGTCCTGCGCAGATATATAGCTGTTGCCGTCCCGCCACCACAGTTTCCGGCTCCCTGGGTCTCGCTTGTCCCGGAAGAAGTATCCTACAATGTGCTGCACTCTCCCGCTATCTCCAAAGCCCTTCACCTTCCGCCGGATCACACACAGCCGCATCTCTTCCGGGTGCCCGTCCGGCTTATTCAGTGTCAGTTGTCTCCATTTCCGCGTCTGCATATTTTCCTCCCTGGTTCTCGCTTGCATCTCTCGTTTTCGTGTGATAAACTGTAAATATTCCACTAAAGGAGGAATCTCCCATGTCCACCTTCTATTTCACGGTTTCCTGTCCCCTCACCCTGCGAAGCGACCGGCTCCCCGTTGTCGAAATAGAGATAGATGGGAAACTTCACCACATCGTGAATACCTGTGAAAATGCCCCCGGGGCCTCCCCCGTGTGCGTTCGGTGCGTCACCGCCGCCATGCATCGGCTCAAATATCGTGAACGATCCTGATGCACCGTATCGCTTCCCACAGCGCCTCGGCGTACTTGTCCTGTACCAGATTCTTCGGGCACTTACCCTCAGCCAGTTCTTGGCACATGTCCTGCCCCACCGGCATTTTCATCCGCTCATGGTAGTGCAGCAGGCAGGTCAGTATGTAGATGTCATACTCGGCCTTGCTGACCTCGTGCAGCTCGTCCTTTTTCACTTTTCCACTCCGTCCTTTCTTCCGAATAAGCGCCTTGCGCATCCTGTGGTTCTCCCGCTTCTTCCGTGGCGGCTTCCCCGGCATTGTCCGGGCGATCTCATAACCATTCGCCCCCCGGCAGCATCTTTTCCGCAGCATCCCAGCCACCCACCTTTCATCTAAATTTTTTTAAGGAGGTCCCCACTATGAATCAAATCATCGATTTCCTATTCCTTCGCAGCGATTCCCTCTTCGATTCCTTCACTATTGCCCAAACCATTGTCCATGTGCTAATCCTTGTCCTCGACTTCATCATTTGGGTAGCTTTCCGTTCCCTGATTCCCTTGATCGTTTCCGCCGTCAAGAAAAAGCCCATTACAAAAAAAGGTTTCCGAACGCTGTGCATCATCATTTCCCTGTTTCCTATAGGTGCGATATACTTCTCCATGCTGGATAATGGTGCATCCGAAGCCGCCAGCACCCTTTTCTCGCTTTTTTGCGGGGCATGTGTGTATGTCACTTCCTTCTATTTCGGCATCTACATTTTGAAGCGCCGCGGGAAATTGCTCGAAATAAAGTAACTCTTTGTTTTTCACCTCGTATATGGTATAGTAGGCGCATCACATGCAAAGGAGGTGATACAATGGATAAATTCATGGAAATCCTCGAAAGATTCTACTGTCTCATTTACACATTCGCTTGGCTCGGTCTGCTGGACTGGCTCGAAAGTAGCGGTGCATTTGAGCGAGTATTTAAGCGTCCTATGGCCTATTGGCACGGAGTGGTTCTCCTGTTGATCTTTGTCGCGCTGGCCGTTGTTCTGCCCGATATCGTTAATGGCTTTATAGGTGTCGCCCTTCTGTTTCTTTATATCGGTTACAAGATTGGTTGCAAGCACAAGTGAAAATGTCAAGTGCCCCCTCCCGGTCGTTGTTTTTCGGCGCCCTTATCTTGAAGCGCCGCGGGAAAATTCTTGATGGCAAGTAGCACTTTGCTTGTTGCTGGTTCATATTATCACTTTGCAATATTAAAATATCACAACGATATAGCGTTGTCAATAGTTTTTTGAAAAAATATATTGCAATGCAATATTTTGTGTGTTATACTCAGGCCAAGGAGGTGAAATATGAAAGACCGTATTAAAGCGGTGCGGAAAGAGTTGGCGCTAAACCAAACCGACTTCGGCTTGAGAATCGGTGTCAAACAGGGAACGGTCGCCGCTTACGAAAGCGGAAGTCGTATTCCCCTGGATTCCGTCATTGTTTCCATCTGCCGGGAGTTCGGCGTCAGCGAGCACTGGCTTCGCACCGGTGAGGGCGAAATGTTCGTCCGCCTTTCCCGGGAGGAGGAGATCGCCAAGTTTCTAATGACTGTCATCCGGGACCCGGACAGCGAATTTCAGCGGCAGCTCCTGGCCACCATGGCCAAGCTGGAGCCCGCCCAGTGGAAGCTCATGGAGCAGATGCTGGACGATCTCATTTCCCAGCGCGAAAAAAAAGAAGGAACCTGATCGGTTCCTTCTTTTTTTCGCCTCAGAGCAGGTGCAGCGCCGCTATGTACAGGATCCGCAGCTGCTCCTCCGTGGCTTGCTCCAGCATCCTCTTGATATACGCCAGCAAGGTCTCTCTGTTCATTTCCATGTCTCTCTCCTTTATAGTTTCAGCCCCTTTTCCCGGTGGCCTGTGTCTATGATCCTACCGCCTCCTATCTTTTTGTTGTAGCAAATCCGGCCCATTCCGTTAAGTTTCTGTTTGCTTTGTCTCATATTATGTTGACAAAGCGGGAATATTGCCCTATTATGTCTTTATAGTAGTAATGACAGGGCCCCTCCGCCCCCGCACCGGACATTGGGGCCCCTTTCGCATCCGGTCGCTTTCGTCCTTCCCGGGTGCATCTTCACCATAGCAGACTTTGGTTTGGTAACGCAATAGCAAGATTGGGATAATCCGCATAATCCATGGCCAGAACTTGTGTAATACCTGCCCGCATCGGGTTAATATAAGGAAAGAGGCGCATCATCATGGAAAAGAATTTACAGGATCTATGCCGAGAATCTAAAGCTGCGCAGAATCTAACCTCCAAGGATTTATCGGAGCGGTCCGGAGTCCCTTTGTCCAGTGTAAACAACTTCTTCGCTTCCGCCTCCAAAGCTCCGGCTTTGAGCACCGTTGCCCCATTGTGCCGCGTCTGTGGCGTCTCCCTCGATAAATACTTTGGCATTTCCGAGTTTGTTTCTGCCGAGGATCGCCTCGCCGAAATGACGCAGGGCCACGAGACCGATCTGAAGCTCGCCCTCCTTCGGGGCCGCATCGAGGAGCTTACACGGCTCCTCGAACGCTTAGAGCGACGCGAACGAAGGCAGAGGGCCCTCTTCTATACCCTTCTGACGCTTTGCATCGCCCTCTCCTGTCTGCTTATCGGCTATCTGGCTTTTGACGCCAGCATTCCCAACGGCGGTCTGGTCCGGGATGGTCATGCAACTGTTTTTGCCTGGGTCGTTATTATCCTGTTGTCCGTCAGCGTTGGTGTTCTGGTCTCCACCCTCCTGCGCGCCCTTAAACATTCTCGAGACCGCATGTTTTTCCACAGAGAGGAGAATCCCACAGATGACACCTAAAGATTACCGCATAGCCGCCGCCTACATCCGCGTCTCCACCGATGACCAGGTGGAGCTCTCCCCTGCCTCCCAGCTGGTAGAGATCCGCAAATGGGCCTCCGCCAATGGATATATTGTTCCGGACGAATTTGTTTTTGTGGATGAGGCCAAGACCGGGCGCAAGGTCACGGGCCGCGACGACTTCCGCCGGCTCATCGGCACCGCCAAGCAAAAGCCTAAGCCCTTCGATGCCATCCTCTTGTGGAAGTTTTCCCGCTTCGCTCGAAATCGTGACGATGCCGTGCTTTATAAATCCATCCTGCGCAAGCAGCTCCATATTGAGGTCATTTCCATTAAGGAGCCCATCGCCGAGGGAAAGCTGGGCATTATCATGGAGGCCATAATCGAGGCTATGGACGAATACTATTCCATCAACCTGGCCGAAGATGTCAAGCGCGGTATGGAGGAGAAGCACCGCCGGGGCGAGCTGCAGTCCACCCCCTCCTTTGGATACTCTGCCCAGGACGGCGTGCTGGTTCCGAAGGAGCCGGAGGCCTCCTATGTGCGGGAGATGTTCAGTCGTTTCCTTTCCGGCCAGGGATTCTATTCTATCGCCCGCTGGCTGAATGACCTGGGCGTTAAGACGCATCGCGGCTCCGCCTTTGAAAACCGGACTGTAGAATATATACTGCGCAACCCCGTGTATATCGGTAAGCTCCGTTGGAATCCCGCCGGACGCAGCCGCCGGAATTATAACGATCCTAATATTTTGGTGGTGGACGGGAAGCACCAGCCCCTTGTGGATGCCGATACCTGGAACTCCGTGCAGGACCGTATTTCCCAGGTCAAAGCAATACATAAGTATCACGGCCGCCCTCTGGGTAGTAACAAAGACTGGATCTCCGGCATTGTTCGCTGCGCCACCTGCGGCGGCACCCTGATCTTTGCAGAGCCCAATTACTGGAAGTGTAACAACTATGTGCGTGGTCGCTGCAAGACCTCACAGCATATTTCAGGCGATGCTCTAAAAGAATCCATTCTCGCACGGCTTCAGGCGGATTCCATATCTTCCGACGCACTGACTTATGATGTCGTCCGCGCCGGGTCGAAGGCCGCCGACGAACTGTCTCTTTTGCAGCAGCATAAAATCAGTCTGCAAAAACGCCTGGAACGCCTGCGCGAGGCCTATCTTGCCGGCGCCGAGTCCCTGGAAGAGTATGCCGCCGCCAAAGCTGCTACCCTCCAGCAGATACAGGATACCGACCATCGCATTGCTGACACAGAGAACAAAAACGCGGACAGCGCCACGCCCCAACTGGTACGCAGCGCCATCCGCTCTGCTGTGGAAACCCTCACCAGCAGCTCCTCTACTCTGGAGCAAAAATGTGAGGCTCTCCACTCTATATGCGATAGAATCGACTGGGATAAATCTCAAAATACCCTCACGATTCATTACCGTTTTATTATCCCATAATTTTTTTGCCCGTAATCGTAGTTAAGTGGTATATGGTGGCCCTTACACCATTTAACTATAAATTTGCCTTTACCGTCCTCACATCTCCCGGTACATTGCCAGCAGATTCTTGATCTCCTGTGTCTTCTCTATCTGCTTTTCGTGGAGATAGTCGTAGACGGCAGCCATGGCCTCGGGCGGCTCTCCATTGGAGCGCTTGTAGGCTTCGATGTGTGTCACTGCGCACTGATGCAGCGCGTTCATGTGACCCATTTCTTCCCCCGCCAGTTTATAGAACAGGTTTGCCATGTCGGGGTCCTCGCTCTTATACTTTAATGCCAGCTTGGCATACTTCCGGGCATCACCCAGCTCTTCGCCGATGTTCTCCACCAGCATCTTGATCTCTTTCATATTACGCCTCCTTGATGTAAGTATACAGTCGTTCGATCTCCGCCGCCGTTAGGCGCAGCGTGACACCGATGACGGGAATTTTCACAGGGATGGGGTCGGCTCCTATATACGGCCTTGCCGCCTCATAGATGGCGTCAATGTCAATCTCGCCCCGCTCCGCATCCACGACTCCCAGCGCGTTCACTATGGGATTCTGGGAGACGGCAGCAAGCACCTCAGGCATCTTTGCAGCGATCAGTCCTCCCCCGCCGCCCACGACAATGCGTTCCCATGCGCTCAATTTCGGTATAATGTCTCTGTCGATAAAATTGGCCAGTCCACGCTGGATCTGATTGATCTCAACCATATTATCTCCTTCCTGCAATGGTCGGGGCGGCTATTGCCGCCCCGCTTTGCTTGGTCAATTAGGTAGTGGTCGTCCCCGGAGAGACAGATACGGTTGCGTTGCCCCAGCCAGGACATACGGAGCTGTTGGGAATGACCATCTTGGTCATGCCCTGAAGCTGCGCCACCTGGTTCTGCAGGCAGGCCAGTGCCGCAGTATTGGTGCCGTTATAAACGGCCTGCTGCAGGTTGATCCCGGCCTGCTCATCCTTGTTTGCACGCACTTCCGAAGCAACACCGTTGATGCGGTTCTCCAGTTTGGTGTATGCATCAGTGATCTTGCGGTTGGTCTCGTCCTGTCCGCGCCAGTAAGCAATCTCCATATCCTTGTTGGAAATGGTTCGCTCCTGTTCCAGCTCAAAACGATTTACACCGGTGTTCTCGCTACACGCCACCTGTGCGGCTGCCATGGGCACAGCACCGCCCCACAGACCGCCAAGACCGCCGTTAAGGAGTCCCAGCGCCGTGCCTGCGATACCCAGTCCGAGTCCGGTGCCGGCCATCCCCTTAGATGCGCAGTTTGTTCTTTCGACTTCCATGGTATTACCTCCTGAATTTGAATTTTTAAGGTGGCCACCTCTTCTTATATAGTAATCAAAAAAGGACCGAACAAAGAGCCTTGAAAAGGTCTCTGTTCGGTCGCTTTTTACTGGATTTTTAAGTGGTCGGCGATTTTGGCGTACCCGCGCCGCCTGCTCCGTTTCACATACTCCACCGACACATACAGGGCATTGGCCACCTGCACACAGGATTTTCCCTTAATGTCGCATTCTATGATGCAGTATTCTTCCGCCTTAGGCAGACCCACCGCCGTCACACATGCGGTCGCCCGCATAGGTGCCATGCTTTGTAGCTTTGCTCTAATTTCTCGGTGCTGCTTGTCCATTTTCGGCTCTCAGCCGTGGAGGTGCGGATGTTTATGCACGGGCGTGAGGCCGGCGTAGCGGTGTCCTCTGCGCCCTCCAGTGGATTTATTTTACCACTTATTTCAGCAGGAAATTCCAGCTGTTGCTGCCCAGAATACCGTCCACGCCCAGACCGTGGTCTGCCTGCATCCGGCGCAGGCCCGCCTCCATTTTAGGGCCAAAGAGCTTGTCACCGCTCCAAATTTCATCCGGGTAATAGCCCTTGTCCTTCATGAGCAACATAGCCGCTCTCACATCATTGCCTTCCATTCCTCGCTTGAGCATACGCAGTTCCATTTCAATCATCTCCTCCTCGTTGGTATCGGTGTCGTTGTCCTCAGCGGGCGCTTCCGTCGGAGTCTGCGTCTGTTCGGCCACACCGAAATAGTCGCACACGCCCTGCGCGATAGCGCGGCCGATGTCTTCTGTGTGCTCCACGATCCACTGGGCCACAGAGGGCACATCGTGGAACTCGCACTCTACATACACTGTAGGAGCCGCAGGGCCTACGATCTCCGTATAATCGGCCACAGAGATATTCTCGCTCTCTCCCGGGGTCAGCGGTGCGAGAACCGCAAAGACCTTCTGGGAGGCCTGATACCCCTTGCCGCTCTTGTCATAGCAAAAGACCCGCGTACCGGAAACCTGTCCGTTGGCGGCGTTGGTGTGGATGCATACATAGAGGTCAGCGCCCCACGCGTTTGCGGCGGCGATTTTGGAGCGCATCGTGCCCTCGTGCATCAGTTTTACGCTAAACCCGGCACGCTCCAGCGCAGCCTCGCACGCCGCAGCGATCCGCCCACACTGGACGCCCTCGGTCGTGTTGCCCCAGGCGTAGGCGTTGTTGAACTGCTCGCTGGGGGAAAGAAATACCTTAGGCATTGACATCGCCCCCTTCGGACACCTCCGGCAGGCCCGCCACACTGGTGAGCAGGGACAGGATGCCCGCCAGCAGAGAGGCGCTGCCCACCATCACCCAGTTCACCTCGCCCATTACGGCGCTGGTACCGATGGTGGCCACGGCGGTCTGTGCCACGGTCTTGACGGCGCGCACGGCGGCGGCCTTTACCCACTGTTTCCAATTCTTCTTCATTTTGTTACTCCTTTCCGTGCCCGATTCGGGCACACAAAAAAATTGTTGATGGGACTGTTAGGAAGCACTCAGGCTGAGGAACAATCTTGGTGATGGGGCGGTGACCTTTATAACCAGCGCTGCCTCGGGAATGTCCCATTCTGCATCCATTGCACCAACGCCAATGTCCTCCACCCCGACAGTATCAAAAGTAGAAAAATGCGACGATCCAGCGGGGTCACGCGTAAAAATAGCATATCCTCCGACAATCACATTGGGAATCGTAAAGCTTGTTGTAGTGTCAAAATTTGCTGTTCCCATCCAGCCATCACTTGTTTGCCAAAGGCAAAACAAGGGTGCCTCTACATTGCCCTCTACTATATCCACTTTTAGCGATGTCGTCTCTCCACCGCCGCCACCGCCGGAAGATGATGCATCCAGGGTGCCGGTCACGCCGCCGATCACCACATCCTTTTTGATGTTCTCGGGCAAGAGGGTGGCCGGTTTCTGCACCGTCACCTTGCGCATGACCTTGCCGCTGGTGGGCAGGATGACCTGATTGCCGGAGGGCATAGACAGCTCCACCGTCCGCTCCTCGGTAGCAGGCACCTCCAGGGTGCCCGTGATTTGCGCGCCGCTTTTGTCGTGAGCGGTGATGCCCTTGGCCAACATCCCCGGATACACGGTATCGCCCGACAGGTCAAGGACGGTTTGCCCGTTGACGGCAACCTTGTTTACATGCTGATTGGCCATATTACGCTCCGATCGTCAGCGTCTGCCCGCCCGCAGCGTTGTCTACATAGGCCACGGGGATGGCACCCACCGTCACCTGGGACAGGCAGTTATAGGATGCGTCCGGGGACACCACCTGCTGGCTAAATGTAGGCGTCACCGTCTTAGCCTGAGGCTTCATTCCCTCGTTGCCGCTCATGGTGCCGGTTACGCCCAGGATGGTAATGCCCTCCCGGATGTTCTTGGCAATGATCTTTGCCTGCTCGGTGGCGTCAATCTGCACCGTGCCGCTGCCATCGTGGAAGCCGGTGGGAATGGTATACTTCTCCGCCACTGTTGTAATCTGGCCGTCCACGGCGCCATTGTCCGGCATGGTGCCGGTCAGCTTTGTGCCTCGTGCATAGGCAGTCTTGCCCTTCAGGATTTCCGCTACCGCCGCTGTGGCGTCAGAGGAATCCACATCCAGAGTGCTGGTACCTACGATGGGCGCACCGGACTTGTCGTGGGCGGTGATGTTCTTCGCCAGCTTGTCCGGGCTGATGGTGTCCTGGGACAAGTCCAGTTTTACATCAGCTCCCACAACCACCTTGTTTACATACTGATTTGCCATGTCTTTACTCCTCTCCAATAATCAATGTTTTACCCCCGCTTCCGTTGCTGACCTCAAACTGCGGGATCTTGTGAACCAAAACATCTCTGCCCAGTAGCTTTCCGCCGGTGGGTAGGGTCTGCTCGGTGTACACTTTTGGGACAACCTCATACTCCCCGCCATAGGCCGGTGCCGTGGGAACCTCCATCACCTGGCCCATATCGACATCCAGGGGCACATTTTCCGAGAACTCCACCTCCAGCTCAGCGCCGGGAGAAAAAGTTACAGCAAACTCGATCATAACGCACCGTCCCGGAGAATACGCTCCACAGGCACCGCGAATACCTGGGATGCCATGCGCTGCGCCCCAACGCCCACACGGAGCTGTATCTTTGCGTCAATGCCTGTCCCGGCAGTAAGAGACAGGGTCTCGGCCTCCGTCAGCGTGCAGGAGACAACATTCCCGTCCAGATGTACATCCGACAATGTTTTCTCAATTTTGACTTGTCCCGCCTGGGCCACGGCAACGGACAGCGCTGTGATACTCCCCGTGTCGATGGGCAGCTGGAATGTCAGCGTGGGGGTCGTACCTCGATACATACATATCCCTCCTCATACTTTGATTCGCGATGCTCAGTGGTTGGGCAATCTTTCCAAATCCGCTATCCTGTGATTGGCGACCTTGATCTGCTCCTCCAGCACCGGAACGCGCCGGGCGAAGTTGTTATGCTCCCGGACTTCCCGGGTCAGCTCCTCCAGCTTGGTCTCGGTGACGGCCTGCTGCATGTCCAGCTTGGCTTGCACATCCCGGGTGGTTTTGTTGCTTGTGATGATTACCCCCAGCAGCGATAGGCCGCCGGTGATGAGAGCTACGACGATTGTTTCCATTCAGTAATTTCCTTTCTCCTCTGGGGCTTGGTTTGCTTGCAGCGTTGGGTTACTTCCAGCGGCCCTTTTACTTCATAATCTTTACCCCTGCTACCGGGCGCAGAGTCTCTACCGTGATAGGCAGATTTTTCATCCGGCACTCCCCTCCTTCTGTTTCGTCGCTCTCATTATACAGGTCCGCCCCGGGTCTTTTCTCCCCTCCGCTTCCAATTATTTTTGCGCAAATTCCCAATCGTTTGGGAATATGAAATCAGGCCCCGCCATATGGCAGAGCCTGTTTTTCTTTTACCCCCACGGGGTCCCTTTGTCGCTCCAGGAGGAATTCTTCGCCGCCTCCCACACAGCCTTTTCTTGCGCCCTCGTCAGGCCCATTCCGCGAATATATTCCACATATTTCGCCTTCAGGGATCCGCTAATGGCGTTGCCGTCGGCGTCCCGGTCACTCTCAATCTCCTTCAAATCCTGGATAGCTCGGTACATGACCGCATAGCTCACACCGGAGTCCTTGCCGTAGTTCTCCCAGGCCTTCCGGAGCTTTTTATCCTCGTAGGTACGCATTTTGAGTGCCGGCCACACCGTCCCCACCGTGGTATTCCACGCCGTAGCCACTTCGCGCATGGCCGCCGATCCCGGCAGTCCCGTAAGCTGTGACAGCGCCTTAGCGGTGGGATAGATCATCCCATAGGTGGTCATATTTCCGTAGTAGGTGGTCTTGGTAGCCTTGTCAAGGTCTCCGGTCTGCAAGCGGATCACTTCGTCCCAGATGTCGATTGCTTTTTTCAGGTTTGCCACGGCCTCCGTGTCCATGCGCCCGTTGCTGTAGCCGCCGAGGATGCTCACCACATCCCGCAAGTACGGCACCTTTCCGATGGGGTTAATATCCCCCGCAAGGTTTCCGTTCAGGCCAAAGATCACATCCAGAATCCCATCCTTCACCGTCTCCGGCTTTTCTCCACCCAGAGCTTTCCACACCTTGTCCAGGTATTTGTCGTCGTCGGAATCCCGCAGGGCGTCATAGAGCGATTCCACTATGGCTGTCACAATGGCCGATACGATATAGGCCTGGTAGGACCGCCCAGCCGTTTTCCAGTTCCGCCGGATGGCCGTGCGTAGTCCCATACGCTTGGCGTCCTCCGCGATCTTCCGTGTGGATTCCATCACCATGTTGTAGCTCACCGTGGGCTCGCTCATAAAGCTGGTGGCCATCTTTGTCAGGGTCCCGCTCCCACGCATGGCATGGCTGCGGGTCATAGTGGAGTCTACTACCTGCGTCCGATAGATAACCTCCCGGAACCGCTCCGCTGTTGCATTCAGCAGTTCCTCCCCTGTCAGATGCTGCTTGTCCTGCACCTCCAGCTTACAGGCACGCCACAGCCGCGCCCAGGTCACTTCATCGCCTTTTTCCGCCGGAACCATAGTTTTGTCCACAATATCATCGATTTTGCTGCTCTTGCCCTTGATCTGGTCGCGGATGGAGCGGCCCACATCTGTGTCGAAGAACCCCAGGCTTTTCCATAGAGCAATACCGCTGTTCTCCATCATTTCCTTCGTGGCCTGCTTGGTTCCGGTCTTGTCCTTGAATGCCTTCAGCAGATACTTGTAGTCCAGCACCGCCGAGGCCCGCGCATAGGCCGTCGGCTGCAAGAGGGCCACGCGCATATTGGCGGCCACCATGGCCCGCTTATAGTTTGAGATCATTCGCTTGGGTATGGTGTCGCCCCGGTCTCCGTTTTCCTTTACTCCATTCAGGTCCTGCAAGTACTTGATAACGAAGTTGTTAGCCACTTCTCCGTAGGCCTTGGTCATGGCACGCTGCACGGTCCTGGTGTTCACCTGGCCCGCCTCGTTTTTCTCGCCGTATCGGTAGTTATACCACTTCTGGGCGTCTATGATAGGCAGCACCATAGCGTTATACTTTGCCATATCCGCCGTGTGGTTTGCAAACACATCGAAGATGCCCCGCAGGATCAGCGCATTGTTGGCATTCTTTACCAGCGGCTTTACTGCCGATATGTTCTGTAGCCTATACAGGCTGCCCTCCTTGGCATCTCCGGTTTTCGCCTCTCGGTCCTGCCGATCCGTTTCGATGGGGAAATAGTTCTGCTCCGTGAATGCCCGATACCCGAAGCGTTCCATGCTTATCGCATTGCCCCAGGTGGACCCCTGCTCGGTCATGAACTTCTGCATGGCGTCCGCCACCTTGATCTGTTCAGGCGTCAGCAGCTTCAGCAGCTGCCCCAGGGATTCCTCCGTCAGTTTAAACTGCTTGTCCTGGTTCCACTTCTTCTTTTTGATTCTATCGCCCAGGGTGTTTGTTACCTCGATGGCATCCGGTCTTATGCCGCCGCCCAGGAGATGGCCCAGTGCCTGCTTACGCTTGGATAGGCAGTACAGGCTCATGAGCTGCGCTGTCGTCAGCGTGGCCGTCACCTTAGATCCGTCCGGATCCGTCAGCTCCACCTTGTGGGTCTCGGTGTCCCATTTCCGGGCCAGGGCGTCACTTATGAGGCCCTGTCTGAAGTCAAGGATCGTCTTCATGTTAAAGGCCAGCTTATCCCATCCGTCCTGCAGCCCCTCAAACACCGCCTTGCCGCCCTCGCCGAAGCGCTGGAAGGCATACCATGGCAGCGTATTGTCCCACAGAGCGAACCGTTCCCCTGGCTTATCCTGGTGCTGTCCCAGGCGCTGCATGGCGAAGATGGAATCCTCTGCCGCGTCCGCCACATAGGCAAACCGCCTTTTTATGAACATCTCGTTCATCTTCGTCACGCTGCGGCTCATTACAGACAGGATCACATCCAAATCTCTCAGGTCTCCCAGGTCCATCATTTTTAAGACATCGGTTTTAAGTGGGTGCTTTTCTACTACATTTTTTACCCGCTCTACATGGACGGCCAGCAGGCTTTCAAATCCCGCCGGAAGGTCTAAATACCCCTTGAATACATCCGTTCCTTCCCCGGTGTCATCAAATGCTCGCTGCGTTGCCAGCGCGGCCTGCAAGCCCTGCATGGCCTCATAGTACTTCAGGTCTGCCCTGCTGGTGTAGCCTCCCCTGCGGGCAGAATTTGAGAAGAAATTCAGCGATTCCAGCAGCTCCCCGATAGGCTTTTTCAGGGCCTCCGGTATGTGCTTTTTGTCGGTATTGGTGTTCATGTACTCCAGCAGTCGCTTGGCGTTTCGCTCCACCTTTCGCCGGGTGACATTCACCATTTCCCTCTCCTCCTGCCGTTCCCGATATTCTTTCCGGGCCTGGTAGGACGCTTCGGTTTCCACAATGCTGCGGGATTTCTCCAGTAGCGTCTTGATGGCCGCCTTGGACTCCAGCTCCCACACTGCTGCCTCGTACCGCTCCACCTTGTTCTTTGCGATGTCGATTCGGTTCTTGTTTTTGGACACCTCGGTCCGCTCCTCGCCCGCGATCTCCGAGACCTTCCGCCCGGCCAGAAGGACTTTCCGCTCCTCCTTCAGGGCCTCCAGCTCCGCCTGGGTGTCTTGCAGCATACGCATCCGATTGCGGAACCGCTCCAGCTGCTCCCGGTCCTTTGCCGTCCATCTCTTGTTCTTGTCCCGCAGCGCCATCTCCGCTGCCCACTCCAGCACCGCCCGATCAGACAGCCTCGGCTCCCGCTGCTGAAACAGCACCCGCTCGTCAGCATTCACCGCTTCCAGCCTGCTCTGCTCGTCTCCTGCCTTGTACTCTCGTACCGTTGCGCCAATCTGCTCTAGCCCCTTCCGCAAATCTGCGGGCAGGTTGTCCGGCACCACCACAGCCGCCGCTTCGTCAAATCCAACTGCTCGCTGCGGCTTTGCCTCGAAATAGCCCGTTGGCATATTGGAAATGTCCCGGCGCAAATCAAACACCTTTTGCGCCGTGTCCGGCTGAATGCGCAGGGTCGGATAGGTGCGCAGCTCCTTGTCAATCGCTTTCACAGTATGTTTTGTTCGCAGTGTTTCCACAATGGCACTCGCCGCATCGTCCAAAGCGGTGAACTCGTTCCTGTTATTCTTGTCCATGATCTCGCTGGTGATGTTCGCCAGCCTCTCTGCGAATTTCTGGCGAATCTGGCTGTATTCTTCTTCTGATAGCTTCTGCAGCCGTCCGGAGTCTTCTTTAATTTCCTCTATGGACCTGTAATCCTTTGCGGTTACGCCCCAGATTGCCTGTCCGCCAAAGAATGTTCCCACGCCAGTCTGGTCGCCCCGCTTCATGGCCCGCACAGTGTTTTCCAGATTGACTTCATAATGGGTTGCAGAAAAACTTCTCCGATTACCGGAAGCTGTGTAGTAATCTTTTCCGTTGTAAATGCCGGAATTTTTCACCACACCGGAAAACAAGCCCTCCAACCACTGGTCATACGAATCCTGATTAACCTTCTCCCGGATTGCCTTGTCTGTGGCCTCCCGGTCCACCTCCTCCGTTATAACTTCAGCGTTTCCGTTTAGATACTTTCTTGCAAGCAGCACGCTCTTGATCTTGTTGGCTGTTGTCTCAGCTTCCACTGCGCGCAGAGCTTCCTCATGAGGTATGCCCTCCTGCTCGTAATATGCAGTCAGCGCATCATTTACAGCCTCTCCATGCTTTGCAAACCAGCGGTGTCTTGCAGAAAACGGCGATTCTCCCGTCTGTGCGCTGATGCTTTGGATTGTCTTTTCACCCAGCTTTTCCGTCAGCGCCTGTGCCATTTCGATTTCGCCTTCACTCATACGCGTCACATTTTTCCGCATAACATTTGCCACAGAGCCAGCGCCCGTGTCTTCCAGATAAATCTGCATGATGCGCGTGTCATCTCGCATCCTATCAACAACCTTATCCAGTCCCCCCTTGTTGTTCAACTCGTCCTCCAGCGTGTTTGCCACAGAGTACAATGGAGCTGCGAAATCGCGTCCCTTTTCCCGCTGCATTCTGTAATATAGTTCACGCAGCTTGTCTGCCGCCTTTTCATTGACTTCATACTCAATGCGGGGCGCAGTCGGCGTCCATGCGTCATAGCCATACACCTTGTTGCTGCGGAACCGCTGCGGGTCAATAGTATCCTTTCTGAAAACCAGAGAGATCGGGCCATACTGATCGTGTCCACTCTTTGCCTTGACGATGGCAATGCTGGGCATGGGCAGGCCGCCCAGCTTCAGGGCTCCCCGTAGGTTGTCCAGCGTCATGTTGTGCAGCGCTATTAGGTTGCGGGTTTCCTCCACAGGCTCCCGCATGGAGAACTGCACTTTTTCATTACTTTTTTCATTACTTTCTTCTTGCGGGCGTTTTTCTTCTTTCAAGCGTTCTTCGTGGCTGCTGCTACCCATCACGCCATCCTCGCCGAAGTCCGTTTTGTAGATGATGTTTTCGTCCCATACGACAGCTCCGTCCGATGTTTTGACTCCTGGAGTGTTTTCAAACAAATCTTCATGGGCGAAGAACCACTGAACCATATCTTCGTTGTCCCACGCTTGGGCACTGTCAACAATATCTGTTGGGTCAAAATTATCGGCGGCCTCCTCGCCGGACATCTCCTCCATATATTGATGTGGGAGAAATCCTCTTTCCTTGTCACGATCCCACTGTTCGGCGATTTTCCTCTTTAGGTCGTCAATGCTCGTTAGATCCTCCTTGAACACAGAGTACCGATTATTACCGTATATCTCTATACTGCCAGGATCATCCATGAACATGGCATGGCCAAACTCTGACATTACGGACTTGCCGCGGTGAGCACGGTAAGACTGGTCATCCCAATAGTCTGCTTGCATTCCTCGGACGATTTTTGCATTTTTTACGCTGTCACGCATGGAGTTCTGCACCTTGTCATTCGCCTCCATTTTTACCACGGAAGAAAATGGCACGCCTTCTATGTTGACAGAACTGCCTTTATAGGATATACTACCTATATAGCCATTCCGCAGAAGCCGCTGGGACGATATTGTAAGCCCAGTTGTGCGAAGAAGCGGGATGGCTCTTTTTTTGTCCGCATATACCACATCGCTCTTTTGAATAAATGCCATTGGGTTATTCTTGGTGTAAGCGCTGTTCACCTTCTGCATATCGTCCACAACAAAGCCGTTTTCTCTTGGGCGCAAGTCCATGACGGTCATCACCGGCTGTCCATTCTGCGCTTTCGTAAGTCCAAAACACACAAGCCTGCTATTTGCTCCCGATTTCCCGCGTCCTTCACTCTTCAAAATCAGTGCCGGGTCCTCCAGAATCTGGGGGACCTTTTTAATTTCCGTCAGCGTCATCTCCGGGTGGTCCTGCATGATCTTTTTGATCTTGTCCCCCTCCATGTAGATGTCGCTCTCGATGGCACCAAGTCCTTGCATCACCGGCCCCGTGCTGCCCAGGGTAAAGCGCACGCCCTCCGGCATGTCATCCTTCACCCAGCTGTCGATTTCTTTGGAAAAGTTCTCCCGAACAGAGTACCAAACACCGTCTTCCACAAACACCGTGTTATCATTGCCCAGGTTGGGCGTTTTTTCTTTTCTCTGCGCCTCCGTCATCGTCCCCCGGCCATTCCTGACAGCATCCACCAGGGCGTTGTCCCATATCTCTTGCAGCTCCTGTGCATACTGCATCATGGCGCGGCTCTCCGGCCGGTCTGCCGTCAGGCCCTCCATGGCGGCTTTCAGGCTCCTCACCCACTTGCGGATCCATTGGCGGATGCGCTCGGCCAGGCTTCGGTTTTCCCGGGCCAGCTGCTCCACTGCCTTGCTGTCCTTCAGCATCATCTCGCAAGCATCGGCCACCACCTCGTCCACGGCCTCCTCGTATGAGAGCCCCGGCTCCCGTCGCTGCTTGTCCGTCACCAGGTCGTCAAAGCTGATGCCCTTCTCCCGGGTTAACTTTTCCACAACGAAGTTTTTCAGCACCTCGTACTGCTCCGGGCTGCCTTCCTTGATGTAGTGGGTGATCTCGTGGGCGGCAGTTTTCAAGATGGCCGTCTCCCCCATCGCCACCCGGTCCCGTCCGGCGTTGATGTCCAGATACAGGGTGCCGTTCTTGTAAAAGCCGTTGGCCCCCTCATATTCGCCTCGCTCGTTGGCCTGGCTTTCATAGAATACCACATTCACTCCCGTGGCCTGGGCGAAGGCTTTCATGGTACCCACGGAGGCCCACTGGCGGCCATCCATGGCCTTCTTGTTCACCGGTGCATACTTTACGCCGCCCATCGTGGCCCCTCGCAGGCTCACAGTGGGCTTTTTCTGTGCAGCGGTGTCCACGGCCCCGCCGGACCGTTTCTTCTCCTGGCGGCCTTGCAGCTCCCGTTGGTGCGCCTTTTCGCCCTCTTCGTAGGCGATTTCCCGCTGGGTGGTGTTCAGATAGCTCACCGCCTGGGACTTATTCACATAGTCCATAGGCACGCCCGCCTTGCCGTATTCATAGGCATTGTGGAACTGCCGGGCGTAGGTTTCCAGGTTCTGCGTCTGTCTATAGGCGCTCACCAGCACCGGGCCCGCCTCGCCCAGATCTGTCGCCCAGTCAAACAGCTCCTCCTGGAGCGGCGAAAGCTCCGCCTTCTCCGCCGGAACGGTTTTAATTTTGCCCTGATCGTCCTTCACGATGGCGTCCAGCTTCCCGGTCTCCGCGTTGTACTTGGCTCCGGTTACGCCGTTTTCCTGTATGCCCCGGTTATAGGCGGCTCGGTTGACCCGCGCCGTGCCGATCTGCCCGGTCCATTTTTCGTCCGTAGCTCCCACCCGGATATTCTCCGGGTTCAGCTCCTGGCGCACCTGCCGGGCCCGCTCGCTGCCCTCCAGCAGCGTTTTCTCCGCGTCGGTGATCCTTTCTCCCGCCGCCTGCCGGGCGATGGCCTCGGCTACCTGCGGCACATTCTCCGTCTCTCCCAGCTCCGTGAGGCGGGCTTCTGCGGCGGTTTGGATCGTCGCCCTATCACCATCCACCATGTCGATCTCGTTCTGCTCCACCAACTGGCGCAGCTCACTGCCCGTCAGCTTCTTCCCGGCATCCAGCTTCTTCTGCAATTTGGTAGCAAGCGCATTGTCCGGGTTCATCTCCAAGGATTCCTTCACCAGATCCTGAGCGGAGGTGCCATAGGCCCTCTTATACTGCGCATTATTGATTCCTCGCTGGGTCAGCTGCTGCCCGCCGGAGAGGATACCGCCCACCGCTGCACCGCCGGCGTATTCGCCCAGCGCGGTCACGGGGTTTAGCACCGCGTTTTCGTCTGTGACGGACGCAATGGGGTTCCCCTTGTTGTAGACCATATTCTCCAGCAGCCGGGACACGACCCCCTGCTGGATTTCCTCCATACCTTCCTCATGTGCCGATTTTAGCCAGGTCCTGAAGGTAGGTTTTTCGGGGATCTTCTGAATACCGCCGCCGATCTCAATAACGGAGTTCAGCCCCGCCGAGGAGAGCGCGTATCGCAGGGCCTCGTCTTCTGTGGCGCCACTATCCAGGGCATCGTAGTAGTCCATGCCCACTTCGGAGGCAAAGCTCGTCCAGTAGTCTCGGCTGGTCAGCATATCCCGTGCGGCCTGGCTCATTGAGTTGAGGACACCCGACTTTTCGACGACCTCCGCACCCGTCTTCAGCAAGCCCTCCTTGGTAAGCGCAGCTGCCGCCGATGCACCGCCGGTCACCATTGCTGTCGCCGCCATAGGTGCAGCATTGCCCAGTCCGTAGGCGATGTCTCCGCCGAACTCTGCAGCCTTTTTCATTACCTTTCCATCGATGCGCTCGGCGTTTTCCTGCAAGGATTCCTGATTGTATTCCCGGTCCTGCTTTATGCCCACCAGGCCGTTTTCTCCCGCCCATTTCCAGTCAGGACGGCCATTATAGAGCACATTGAAAAGTCCGCTACCCTCAAATCCGGCACCGGGGAACAGCTTATCCAGTCCCTTTCCGATCCAGTTTTCCACCGCTGCTCCCGTTGCCGCGACACCTTCTGCCACACCGTTTAGAAACAGCTTGCCGGCATCCTCGGCGTACTGTCCGGCGTCGAACTTTTTGTCCTTCTGCGCGCCGCTGCCCGAGACCACATCCTGTGTGCTCTCGGGCTTTACGGTTCTGGCAGAGTTGATTTCTTTCATTTTTCTCTGAAGGAAGCTTTCACTGGGGCTTTCTCCCATTTCGGCGTTGTTTTTTACCATATCCTGCCACCATGTGCCGCCATACTGACCTTCGCCGTATTTCTTATCTATTTCCTTTGCACGGGTGTTAGCCTTTTTCTGGAGAAATTTACTTGCGCCCATACCGTACCTCCTTACCTAACTCTGGTGTATGTCACCTTGTTTGTTCTCTTGTCATATGTCTCTTTCACTTTTCCGCTGTTGACCATATTCGCCACCTCCTGATAGGTCCATCTCGACCCGCCGATAGCGATCCACCCGCCTTTTTCGCTGTGCTTATTGGCAATCACGGCGCTGTCCGGGATGGTATCATCTTCCGCTGCTGGTTTATTCCCCCCAGAGCTTCCGCCCGAGGAAGACCTTCTGGCCAATGATGCATTGTACTGCCGTTTCTGTTCTGCCAGATTCTCGTTGTACTGCCGTACACTCTCCTCAAACTCTCTGTCCTTGTTCCTCTGGTTCAGCTCCTGGAGCCACTGGTTGAAGCCCCGGTCGTAAGCGGTGTCCGCGTTGCCCTGAGCATAACTGCGCTCCGCCAGCCAGCGATTGTAGGCGTCCTGGTATTTGCTGTAGTCGTCCCTGGCCAGGTCTCCCGTCAGCTCATACTCCTGCAGCATACGGTTGCCCTCCGCATCATAGGCGCTGCGGGCCCGGTCATAGAGCTCCGGCATCACCGCTGCCAGCTGCTGCATATAGGCGTTATACTGCTGCTGCCCCACGGCCTGTCCGTAAGAACTGCCGTAGCCGCCGGTGAGGGCTGCCGCCTGTCCCATAGTGTCCAGCATGGCCATGCGCCCTTTCTGGGTGTACTGGTCCTTATACTGCTGCCACAGCGGATCGCCGGACAAGTCGTAGGAGAATTTTTCCCGATTCATGATCTTGTCGTAAATGTCCTTCAGCTGCTGGTCGTAAGCCCCCTTATACTCCCCGGGCTTGCTGTTTTCTGCTTCCTGCTGCTTTTTCAGCGCCGCCTGGTAGGCCTTGTCGCTCCCCGGGTCATAGGGAGTGTAGGTAGACTGCGGCGTGCTACGCTGCGCCGCCTGCGCCTTATCAAGACTCCCCCAGGTCTCATCCCCCACCACGCCGTCCACAGCCAGGTTATTCTTGCGCTGGTAGTCCAGCACCGCGTTATAGGTGTTGTTGCCGAATACGCCGTCCTCATCCAGGCTGTAGCCGTTCCGGTTCAGCTTCTGCTGCAGATCCAGCACCGAACTGCCCGTGTTTCCTCTCCAAAGTTTTGTTGCCATAGTCGCCCTCTCTTTCATTTCCACCTTGCATTCACATGGTAATAGTAGGCCCGAGGGCCCGTCCCCGGAGTCCCGTCCGGGCTTCTATCATATACGGATACGCTGCCGTTTGCATATAAGCCCCCGCAGGTAATGCTATTGCCCCAGGCTGCGCGGTTATCATCAATGCCGTACCAGTTCGTTACCGTTACAACGCCACTTGCTTCAGATACAATTGCAAGCGGCCACGACGATTGTTTCCATTCAGTAATTTCCTTTCTCCTCTGGGGCTTAGTTGTTTTGCAGTGTTGGGTTACTTCCAGCGGCCTGTAACTATCATCGATCTGATTCTAATTGCGGCACTATTCTGGTTGCCGGTCACATAGACGGTAATCTCGTTGTACCCATTCCTACACCAAACATTCACAAAACCCGTTCCTGTGCCTAAAACACCGTTCGCCACGGCACGGGGCTGCGTTTTGAAAGTAAAGGGGAGGTCAACATCGACATACGACAAATATGCTGAACCATTCATATTAGCGACAGGTGTGCTCCCAGTGAGGGTAAGTTCACTTTCTAACCAGCACTCTGCCACGCCACTGGCCCATTTGCGGAAAGTCCAGATACCGCTGGTGCCTTGGCTAACAATGTAGTCCGCCGCCAGGTCTCCCTGCAGCTCTGCCTTCGTCCGGTAGCGTACCACGCCTCCCGGGTCCAGCACGGCGATCTTCTCCGCCGCCGCATTCAGGTCCGTGGCACCGGTCAGCTTCAGATGCCAGTCCTCCGCCAGCTCCAGCACACCCTCTGTCTCCGCCGCCTTGCCGAAGGCCGCGCCCTTGCCGCCCTCCTTCAGGTGGAAGGCCACCTTCTCCGTGGGGATATTCTCCTCATAGCGGGCGGTGTTTCCCAGGCTGTCCGTCAGTACCAGCAAGGCCACATAGCTGCGGTCTGGGGAAATTTCCACATCCCCCGTCACCAGGCCCACGGTCCCCACCGTC
>ERZ1034928.160-NODE-160-length-42001-cov-7.942688_pt1 | contig 42001 bp, 29 predicted proteins | sample MGYA00520627_ERZ1034928 | MGnify/ENA primary metagenome ERZ1034928 (study PRJEB33766, sample SAMN09781755) | gut metagenome | biome: gut microbiome | host: Homo sapiens | place: Madagascar | study: EMG produced TPA metagenomics assembly of the PRJNA485056 data set...
TTCGCCGCCTGGTTCTGCTTCAGGCGCGTCGAGCTTTGCGGCATGGCGATGCGTCGCTTGGGCTTGCCCGGTGCCGCCACCTGGGCGCCGGCCTGATTCGCCGCGTTCGCGGCAGCGTCGGCAGATCCGGCCACCGCCTCGGGACGGGCGACCGCCTTGCCCTTAACGGAAGGGCGCGCCGGTTTGCCCGGCGCGCCCTGTTCGTTATTCTGCTTCGGTGGCTTTCGTTTCGTTACCACGTGCAAAATACCTTATCTACGTGCAGTTTTCCTTCAGAATGCCGCGCCGGCTTTAAGCCTGGTCGCCGATGACCTCGACGCCGCCCATGTAGGGGACCAGCACCTCGGGGACCTTGATGGTGCCGTCGGCCTGCTGGTAGTTCTCCATGATGGCGGCCATGGTGCGGCCCACCGCCAGGCCGGAGCCGTTGAGCGTGTGGACGTAGCGCGAGCCCTTGAAGTTCTCGGGGTCGCGGTACTTGATGTTCGCACGACGCGCCTGGAAGTCGACGCAGTTGGAGCAGGAGCTGATCTCCTTGTAAGCGCCGTAGCTGGGCAGCCAGACCTCCAGGTCGTAGGTCTTGGCGGCGGAGAACCCGATGTCGCCGGTGCACAGGCTGATCACGCGATACGGCAGGCCCAGCAGCTGCAGGATGTTCTCGGCGTCGTTGACCATGGACTCCAGCTCGTCGTAGCTTTCCTCGGGCTTGGCGTACTTGACCATCTCCACCTTGTCGAACTGGTGCACGCGGATGAGGCCGCGCGTATCGCGACCGGCGCTGCCTGCCTCCTCGCGGAAGCACGGGGTGAACGCGCAGTAGTGAAGCGGCAGGTCGGAGGCCTCAAGCACCTCGCCGGAGTGGATGTTGGTCAGCTGCACCTCGGCCGTGGGGATCAGGTACAGGCCCTCACGGGTTTTGAACAGGTCGTCCTCGAACTTGGGCAGCTGGCCGGTGCCGGTCAGCGTGTCGGCGTTGGCCATAGCCGGGCACCACCACTCGGTGTAGCCGCGGCTGGTGTGCGTGTCGGCCATGAAGTTGATGATGGCGCGCTCCAGGCGTGCGGCCTGGCCGCGCAGTAGGACGAAGCGGCTGGCAGCCAGCTTCACGGCACGCTCGGGCTCGAGCATGTGCAGGTCGGCGCCCAGGTCCCAGTGCGGCTTCATCTGGATGCCCTCGGCCTCGAAGTCGCGCGGGGTGCCCCAGCGGCGCACCTCGGGGTTGTCGTTCTCGTCATCGCCCACGGGGGTGGTGTCGGCCGGCATGTTCGGCGTGCGCAGCAGGATATCGTGCAGCTCGGAATCGGCGGCCTCGCGCTTGGCGGAGACGGCGGCCAGCTGGTCGTTGATCTCGCGGACGCGCTCCTTGGCGGCCTCTGCCTTGTCCTTCTCGCCGGCGGCCATCATCTGGCCGATGCTCTTGGACGTGGCGTTGCGCTCGGCCTGCAGGGCCTCCTCCTCGGTGATGGCGGCACGACGGGCTTCGTCAAGTTCGGAGAAGCGCGACGCGTCCCATGAAGCATGACGGTTCTTCATCGCCTGGGCGACGGCTTCCTGGTTTTCGCGAACGAACTTAAGATCTAGCATTGCGCGCTCCCCTTCTATGAATCGGTTGTAGTAGAGCAGTTTCCCAGTATAGCGCAGCGAACGCGCGTGCGGCGCGGGCGATGAGGGGCCTTCACGGGAGCGGCATGCGAAGGCGCAGGGATTGCAGCTATGTGATAACGGCGCAATAACTAGCGCATGCAGCGGCGCACGAAGGGCGCCGGCGATAATGGGAGCATGAAAACGATCACGAACATAGCCGACCGGCTTTTCCGCAAGGTGAAGCCGGCCAATTCCGCCTTTGGAGGCGAAGCCACCGGGACGGCTGAGGAAGCCGCTTCGGGGAAGGCGTCGGGGCAAACCCGGCCGCAAACCCGAGGCGTTTTCTCCGCCGAAACCCATGCGCCGGCGTTTTGCGCCATCGACTGCCCGGGCCGCTGCCCACTTGAGCTGCACCTGCACGGCGGCGAGCTTGCGCGCGTTTCGGCGAACAAGGCCGCGCCCGCCTGCCACCGCGGGCTGTCCATGCGCGCGTGGGCGAACAGCCCCGACCGCCTTATGTGGCCCATGCGCCGCGTCGGGCCGCGCGGCTCCGCGCAGTTCGAGCGCGTGAGCTGGGACGACGCGCTCAACGAGATAGCCGACCGGCTGGCCCGCATCCGACGCGAGCACGGCAACGAGGTCATCTACCTGGCCTACACCACCGGGCAATCGTGCACCACCGCCGACCCGTTCGAGCGGCTGATGAACTGCTTCGGCGGCTTCCTGGATCATTACAACAACTATTCGAATCCGCAGATCAACGCCATGGTCCGCAGCATGTACGGACCCGGCGCGCTCTATCCCGGCGGCAGCGAGCTCGACGCCGCCGCCGATGCGCGGCTCGTGCTGGTCTTCGGCGCTTCGCCGGCGGAAACGGGAACGGGTCGCGCCACCTGGCACGGCGCCTGGGACCGCGTGGTCGAGCAGGTGGGCGAACGCGGCGGACGCATCGTGATGGTCGACCCGCGGCGAAACGGCTCCATCCCCAAACGTAAGAAGTCCGCGAGCAGCGAGCGCGAGGGGCGGGCGTCGGCGGTTTGCGACGCATCGCTGACAGGCAGCAGCACGCACAAGGGACGGCCAGCGGCACCCGCTAGCGGCGGCGCGCTATCAGCCGATGCCGCGCCAGGCGGGAAAACCGTTTCCTGGTTGCCCATCAACCCTGGGACCGACGGCGCGCTGGCAGCAGCGCTTTTGCATGAGCTGGCGTTCACGCACAACGCGCTGGATTGGGATTTCCTGCACGAGCGATGCATCGGGTTCACCGACGAGACGCTACCCGAGCGCTGGCGCAACCTGGGACTTTCCGCAACCGATTACCTGCGCGGCACCGGCTACGACCATGTGGCGAAAACGCCCGCGTGGGCCGCGTCGATCACCGGCATCCCCGCGGACGACATCCGCGAACTGGCCGCGCAGCTTGCCACTGCACGGCCCGCGTTCATCATGCAGGGCTGGGGTCCGCAGCGTCGCAGCAACGGCGAGATGACCAGCGGCATGATCATGATGCTGGCAGCGGCACTCGGCCAAGTGGGCCTGCCCGGCACGAACAACGGCATGAACATCGCCTGGGGCGGCGGCTTCCTCACACGTGTTTCCGCAGGTAAGAACCCTGTTCCCTTCCGCATCCCGGCGTATCGGTTCCTCGACGTCATCGAGAACGGGGAATCGCTGGGCATACGTGAAGGCGTTCGCGGGCTGCCCGAAGCAGACTCCCGCAGCGAACGTGCAACATATTCCGTACAACATCAAGATAGTGCCGCGCACCTCCCCTGCAGCATCAAGGCGATCATCTGCCACGGCGGCAACTGCCTGACCAACCAGCACGGCGATGTCAATCGCGCGCACCGCGTGCTGGGCGACCCTTCGAAGTGCGAGTTCATCCTGAACGTGGACGTGGAGTTCACCGATTCCGCACGCTACGCCGACATCGTGCTGCCCGACCTGTTCCGCATGGAGCAGGAAAGCGCGATGGATGCCGACACCTGGGGCCGACGCATCGCTGTCAGCACCGGGGAGCTGGGCGCGCGCTTCGAGCGTCGCGGCGCCTGGAACACGTGCGTTGAGCTGGCGAAACGTTGGGGGATCGTAGATGTGTTCACCGAAGGACGCACGGAAAGCGAATGGATTCGCCACCTGTACGAGGGCGACCGCAAGCGTAGCACCGGGTTGCCGACGTTCGACCGGCTGCTCGAGGATGGGCTCGCCTGGCGGGCCGACCGCGCTGAGCCGTTCGTAGCGCTAGCCGATTGGCGACGCGACCCCGACGCGCACCCGCTCGACACGCCGTCGGGAAAGATCGAGCTGTTCAGCGAACAGCTCGCCGCCGCGGCCGAAGCGCTGCGTGGCACACCCGACGAAGGCGCCATCACGCCCATCCCCACCTACGTGCCCGAATGGGGCCCGGCGGAGTTCGCCGTTGAACGGCCCACAACCGACGGGGCGCAGGAACCGGACGCTGAGCTGCGCGCGGACGGCCACGGATGTGAATCGGTCGCATTCCTTCCCGCAGGCGGCCGGGAATGCGAATCAGACGCCGGACTTCCCGCAAACGGTCGCAAAAGCGAATCAAACACCGAACGCGCCTGCGACCAGCCGCTTCGCGTATTCGGCTTCCATAGCGTCGCGCGCATCCATTCGTCGTGGGGCAACGTACCCGCGGTTTCGCGGCGCGTGCCGCAGGTCATCTCGATCAACCCAGCGGACGCCAGCGCGCGGGGCATCGCGACCGGCGACCTGGTGGAAGCGTCGAACCGCTTCGGTACGCTGCGTCTTCCCGCGCACGTCACCGACGACGTAATCGCCGGAACCATCGTCATGCCGCAAGGAGCCTGGTGGCAAGCGGAAAGCCGCGGCACGCAAAACGCACCCGGGGCCACCAGCGCCCGCACCGCCTGCCCCGTCGACATCGGCGGCTGCGTCAACACACTCACTACCAGCCGCCCCTCGCCGCTAGCGTTCGGCAACCCCCAACACACCTGCTGGTGCCGCCTTCGCAAACCCTGACACCCGGGGACGGAGGCCATCCGTCAGGAACCGCCCACCCTGCCTGACGGTTCGGACACTTAGTCCTACGTCCCCGAACCGTCAGGCCCTCGAGGTCTTCAGACTCTTGCGGTTTGTTGCTAATCGTTGGTTGTTCTTCGTTCTTGGCGCGACCGGAGCGGAAACGGTGTAGTATACTTTGGCTTTGTAATACGCGCCCTCGAGCGCTTGCGAACGAACCGTTAGGAACAGCATGGATTGGATCGGCCTGTACCACTTTCTTTTCGAGACATATGCCGGCATGGGCATTATGATCGGTGCGGGTCTTGTCATCAGCCTTATCGCATGCATCATCATGGAGCGTCGCACCCGCAAAACGTTCGTCGACCGCCCGAAGGGCAAGGACGACTGGTCCTTCTTCGACGATGACGACGAGGAAGATTCCGAATAACCACGCGGCGGCCACTCACTCACACCTGCCGCCGAACCGCCCCGCAACGCCAATACGCGGGGCGGTTTCTTTTTGCCCTAACGCAAAAGAGCCCGCAAGCACAACGCTTGCGGGCTCTTCGTCTCCCAGTTCAAAGCTACAGTGCGAAGCCGATGGCGTCCAGCACGTACTTCGGCACCATGAAACGCACCGTCTTCTGCGGGTCCACCATCTGGCACACCTGCACGTCGGCGACCAGCGACAGCAGCATGACCAGATCGACCTCAGACTCGTTGGTGCGCGATGCCAGCAGATCGACCATCTGCTGAACGGCCAGCTCAGCAGCCGCATCCAGCGATTCCGCGGACACGATGATGCCGAAATGCGTATCGTTCTCGATCAGCGGGTTCACCAGCTTCAGCTCGGGCATGGCCGTCAGCGTGACGGTAGCGTAGCCCGCAACCTCGGCGCCGGAAACGCTGACCTCGCCGTCGCCCATGGCCGCGTGCATGTCGCCGCAGCCGAACAGCGCGCCATCGACCGCCACGGGGAAGTATAGCGTGGCGCCAGTGGTGATCGCCGTGTTGTCCATGTTGCCGCCATGGCTGCCCGGCGTGCCGCAGTTCACCGGCTCGCCCTCGGGAGCCACGCCGATAACGCCGATCATGGGGCGCAGCGGGATGTTCAGGCGCTCATCCCAGGCCAGCGTGTTGCCCTGGATCTTGCAATAATGCGTGGCCCACTCGGTGAAGCGGTTGCCGCACACGCCTTCGTCCTGGCCGGTTGCGGAGCAGGTCTGCTCGTCGAACTCGATGTTCTCGATGCGCACCTTCAGCGCGCCGCCCGCCTTCGCGCCCTCGACGAACACCGGGCCGGTCGCCGGGTTGACGGCGTCCCAATCCAGGTCATCCATGGTGTCCTGAGGACCGGTCAGCTGGTTGCTGAAGCAGTCCTTCGTGCGGATGCGCACCGTCTCGCCGGACTTCACGGTCAGCACCGGCTCAAGATCGCGGTCGAAGAAGAACAACGTCTTATCGTCGTTAAGCTCGATCATGGGTTTCCTTCCTATCCCTGTAAGGCCGCGGCACCGCGCCGACGGCCGTTCTTGCGTTATCCCGCAACGTCGCTTCGCCCGAACGTCAGGGGCAGAAGCTATTCGTCGCTCTCGTCATAATACTCGGGGTCGGGCAGAAGATAGGCGGCGAACAGCATAATGCCCGCGGAAACGACCAACGAGGCCACATCGGCAGGATCGGTGAAGGCGGATGAGGAAGGAGCCCCGCAAATCGCCGCCAAAACGAACCCGGCCACCAGCACGGCCGCGCCCGCCAGCACGCCGAAGGACGCGAACAGCCGCGTGGGGCGCCAACGCAGCAGGGCGCATGCACCCGCCGCAAGCACCCAGCTCGCCGCCATGATCCATGTGCCCGGCTCCAACAACATGGCCGCCATCCGGTCGATCACCGCATCGCTTGCGAACGCCGCCGTCGAGAAATGCCAGGTGGCGGACACGTCCCACCCCATGAACGAGGTGCTTCCCAAGCCTGCCAGCATGAACCCGCACAGCACCTGGAACGCCGCGGTCGCCATCGCCGCAACCGGACGCAGCGCAAAACCCGCCGCCAACGGGCCGAGCGGCCCCAACCCGATCGCGCCGGCAAGCGGCGTCGCCAACGCGGCGTTCGCGGTGGCATCGCCCGCGCGGCCCAGGTACCACCACCATACGCCGGTGCCCGCCAGCAGAACGCATCCCGCAGCGGGCACGCCGCACATCACCAGCATGGCCGACAGGGAAACGAATCCCAAAAGCGCACCCAGGTGGGGGCGGAGCGCGCCGGCAAGCGTGATGAGCAGCAACAACCCCCAGAACAGCGGGTTGGCGAACCCTTCGGTCTGCGAGATATTCTGCAGCGCCACAAACGCCAGCAGCGCCGACCCCGCCGCGCCGCACGCGTGCGAGCCGAAGAACAGCAGCTCGGGCGTGATGCGGTCGCGCAACGGGATGCCCGGCTCGCGAGGCTGCGGCTCAGGTTCCTCTTCCTCCTCCGGACCGGCCACGATGTCAGCCAGCTCCGCGCGACCCTTCGCCGGATCGCCCAAAAACGGCGAAAGCTCTTCAGCGAAATCCGCCACCGACTCGTAGCGTTCCTCGCGCTCGGGATCCAAGGCGTAGAAGATGGGGTCGTCCGCCGCCGGATCGAGGTTGTCCCAGCACAGCGACGGCAGCACCAGCTCGCCGTCTTCGATAGCCTCCTGCGCCTGGAACAGGTTCGGCGCCAAGAAGGGGTTCTCACCCGCCAGCATCTCGTACGTCACCGACGCCAGCGCCCATTCGTCGCACCGCGCGTCAAGGTTCTCCTGGCGCATCTGCTCAAGCGGCATGTAGCCGATGGTGCCGCCGCCAGCCACGCCGAATCCCTGCGCGTCCGCCAAGGTCGCCAGACCGAAATCGGTCACCTTCACCTGGCCCGATGCGTTGATGAGGATGTTGTCGGGCTTGATATCCAGGTGCAGCACGCCGTTCTCATGCGCCACTTCAAGCGCGTGCGCCACTGCGTCGAACACGGCGGCGACCACGTCGAGCGTCAGCCGATCGTCGTGGTCGCGCAACAGCTCGGTGAGCGTCATGCCTTCGACATATTCCATGATCAGATACGCCATGGAATCCTGGATCTCGAAGTCGTACACCGCGACGATGCTGGGGTCCGACAGCATGGCCGCCGTACGGGCCTCGTCCAATCCGGGGATGCGCGAGAGCGTGCGCACCAACGGGCGGCTGGCAGGGTCGACCGCATTCGTCAAGCTGACCGACTGACCGGGCAAAAGCTGGCTGGGGAACGAATCTGGGCGCGATGGGTCCGCAGGGTCGAATCCCGCAAAGCCGGGCCCAGCTTCACGGGCAGAAGCGCTCGCCGGCTCCGCCGGCACACCGGGGCCGTCGAGGACCCCGGCATCCTCTACGCCCGCAGAACCCGCTTCCTCGGGCAAATCCTCCCAAGGGGGAACGTCCGCCGGATCGATGGCGGTCGCCGAAGATGCCGCGGAACCCGCCGTATGCGCGCCCGTTACGCCGAAGCTTTGAGAACCAGCCGAGCTTTCGCCGCGCTCATCAGGAGAAATATCGAGCGCATCTGCCCCGGGGAGAGCGGCGCGCAACAACTCGGCCTCGGACAAGGGGATGCACTTGATGGCCACCTTGCGCTGGATGCGCGTATCCCATGCCACCTGCACCGTGCCGAAGCCGCCGGCCCCCGCCTTGGCAAGGGGTTTGTATCGATTGAGTATCAGCTGCGTTTTAGTCATGCGCACATTATATTGCAGGGCGCCGCAGGGGCGGCCGCGCACTGCCGGCGCCTTCCCTTCCTACGCGAAAATTTTCCGCAGATACCCTACTCGGCACCTCGGATTTACGCGGACATGCCTATCATTGAACGGTCATCAAAGGCGCGACGACGCTCGGCGAAGCCGCGACGCACCAAGGTAGACGGCCCCCTGGCCCGCAAAAACGCAATGCATGCGCATGCCCGTCCAAGGAGCGCTGCCCGCCAGCGCGCAGCCAAGCCCCGTAGCCGCAAACGGAAACGCAAGAAGGCACGCATGACCGAGTACAACGAACTGACGCCTGAGCTGGTACTGGAGCTCAAAGCCATTGTCGGCAAGGATAATTGCTATCTCGCCGGCGACATCAACGAGGACTACGCGCACGACGAGATGCCCATCTACGGCTCGCATATGCCCGACGCCGTGGTGCTGCCCGCGGACACCGAGGAAGTGTCCGCCATCATGAAGCTGTGCAACGAGAACCGCATCCCAGTCACGGTGCGCGGCGCCGGCACCGGCCTGGTGGGCGGCAGCACGCCGGTGCTCGGCGGCGTGGTTCTGTGCACCATGCGCATGGACAAGATCATCGCCTACGACATGAGCAACCTGAACGTGCGCGTCCAGCCCGGCGTGCGCCTGTGCGACCTAGCCGCCGACGCCATCGGCCACGGCTTCATGTACCCGCCCGACCCCGGCGAGAAGACCGGCTCAATCGGCGGTAACGTCAGCACCAACGCCGGCGGCATGCGCGCCGTAAAATACGGCACCACGCGCGACTACGTGCTGGCCATGACCGTGGTCCTGCCGAGCGGCGAAGTGATGCACCTGGGCCGCCCCGTGACGAAGGCGAGCAGCGGCTACAGCCTGCTGCACCTGATCATCGGCTCGGAAGGCACGCTCGGCGTCATCACCGAGCTCACCATGAAGCTGCTTCCCGACCCGCAGGAGGACATGAGCTTCATCCTTCCGTTCGAGAACATCGAGGGTGCCATCAGCACGGTGCCGAAGATCAAGCTCGCCGGCCTGAACCCGCAATCCATCGAGTTCATGGAACGCGACATCGTGGATTCCGCCGCGAACTTCAGCGGCACGAAGATCATCCCCACCAAGGTCAACGACCGCGAAGTCGGCGCGTACATCCTGATTACGCTCGACGGCAACGACGAGGACGAGATCTTCCAGCGCGCCGAGGTGCTGGCAGGCATCGCCGACGAGTCGGGCGCCTTCGACACGCTGGTGCTCAGCCAACCTTCCGACAAGCGCGACGTTTGGGCTGTTCGCAGCGCGTTTTTGACCGCCATCGAAGCCGACACGCGCTTCCTGGACGAAATGGACGTGGTGGTACCCGTCGACAAGATCCCGTCGTTCCTCAGCTTCGTGCTGGGCGTCGGCGAGGGGCACGGCATGCGCATCCGCTCGTTTGGCCACGCCGGCGACGGCAACCTGCACATCTACTGCTGCGGGAACGAGGGCATGGACAAGGACGCGTTCCTGGAGCAGTCGGCGAAGGTGATGGAGGCCGCGTACGCCAAGTGCGCCGAGCTGGGCGGCCAGGTGTCCGGCGAGCACGGCATCGGCCACGCCAAGCGCACCTATCTGCGCGAGAACCTGGGCGACACCGCCATCGAGCTTATGGCCGGCATCAAGCGCGTGTTCGACCCCAACAACATCCTGAACCCGGGCAAGGTCTGCCAATAACGTCAGTTCATACGGCGATTCAGCTAGCAATGACCCTCCAGCGGCCCGTCTGCGCCACCTATCGCAGGCGGGCCGTTCCATATACGGGGCGCACAAGCCCCACGCGACCATCAAACGCGTCCGCTACAATCGACGCGAAACGCAAACAGAAAGGCCGCCGTTGAAAGACACCCGCACGCTTTCGCTTCCCCAGCGCATCGCCGCAGCATTAGCCGCCCTGGCGCTGGCGTTCTCATTCGCGCTTCCCGCAACGGGCTGTACCGTCAGCATCGGCGATAACGCCACCGGATCCGGCAACTCCATCAGCAGCTCTGACGGAAGCGCCGGCACGTACGGCGGCTCAAGCGCCACCAGCTCCGACAACGTGCAATCCGCGCAAGCGACCATCGCCGACATCCCTGCGTATACCGGCGCGCTGTGCATCGATATCAACCACGGTACGCCCGGGTTTACAGCGCAGGACGAGGCGCGCGGGACGTTCATGCAGTTCAGCGACCTGGATTTCGAAGGCCGCTGCGGCACCGCCTTCGCGCGCATCGGACCCGACACCGTATCCAACGAGAAGCGCGGCGACATTTCGCAGGTGCACCCGAGCGGCTGGGTGCAGCGCAAATACAGCTTCGTCGACGACGGCATGCTGTACAACCGCAGCCACCTGATCGCGCACCAGCTGTGCGGAGAGAACGCCAACGAGAAGAACCTGATCACGGGCACGCGCACGTTCAACGCGGTGGGCATGCTGTATTACGAGGAGCTGGTGGGCGACTACGTGCGCAGCACGGGCAACCACGTGCTCTACCGCGTCACCCCGCTTTTCGCCGCAAACGACCTGGTGGCACGCGGGGTTCAGATGGAAGCGAAGTCCGTTGAGGACGACGGCGAAGCCGTGCAGTTCAACGTGTTCGTATACAACGTGGAACCGGGCGTGGCCATCGACTACGTGACCGGCGAAAGCTGGGAATCGTCCGAAACTCCGCAGGTCACCAGCAAAGGCAGCGCCACCATCACCACCGCAGCAGCCGCACGGGCGGATAAGGCAGCAGGGAACGCTAACGGGAACAAGGCCGACAGCGGGAGCGGCAACGGGGCCGGCAGCAACGGCAGTGGCGGCGACGGGGCCGGTAGCGAGAGCAACACCAGCGACGCCAACGGAGCCGGCAGCAACAGCACCGGCAGCCAAAGCGCATCCGAGCAGCAGGACTATATCCTGAACGTGAAGAACAAGAAGTTCCACAAGCCCGACTGCTCCGCCGCCAGCGACATCTCAAGCGCAAACAAGCAAGACTTCAGCGGCACCCGAGACCAACTCATAGCCCGCGGCTACTCCCCCTGCGGCATCTGCAAACCGTAAGTTAATGCGGGAAAGCCCTTGGGAGGCGGGGCAATCAGCCCAATCATCGATGGATTACAACAGGTCAAAATCTCTAGGGAAATGTTAGAAAGGCAAAGCGCCGCGGCATTCAGCTTCAACTAAGAGGAATGCCGCGGCGCTCTATCATGATTAAACGCAGCACTTAAAACGTTTATATTTCGCGATAAGGAAATTCTCGTTCGGACGCAAGGCCTTCTCTTTAGGCAGAAACAACTGCTTGCCATCGAGATCTGCGTACTGCCCGTCCGAAATCCGCGAACTTGCCTCCAGGCGCATCGAGGCAGGGTTAATGCCCAGCAAATAGCTATCAAATAGCAAGTGGATATCGGAGCGCAGCAAAATGCCGTTCTCAACAATATTGCTTTGGGTGCCGCGGTAATCAAGGATGTGCGCTGCTTGCAACACCTCGTTCGTGTCGAACCCCGTAACCGCACAATGCCCTTCATAAGCCTTGAACAGGTCTTTTCTAAACGCTTGCTGCCCTTGACGCACCATACGACGAGCAACGGAAAAACGACGGCGGTCCTCTTCCAGGCTTTCCGGATCGCTGACCTCACTCGCTCGAAGCCGCTCATCAACCGCTGCCGGCTCCCTCATTTCGGCTTGCGGAGCCGCACTGGCGAATAAATGCTCAGTCTCAGGCGTAACGGGCCCATGCAAGGTAAACAACTCGTTCTCGGGATTGAACTCCTCGACAAATGCAAGAAAGCGCAGATACGAACTCGACGACGAGTTCTGCTGAAGGAACACGCCAACGGGAACGCCGTCCATCAGGCAATTCACCAGCTTTTGGTTCCAGTGCATATCGGTCGTACCGCCGGAATTGTTTTGATGGGCGGAGTAATACAAGATCCACGTTCCATCGCCTAAATCAACTCGAGCACCATCGTTGTTATCGCTGTATAAGCTGTTATAAGCAACTGTCACCGTTGCCGCATACCTATGGCGACTCGGCACATGAATCCCACGTTGCGCCACATGCTTGAATTTAACTCCGGGCAATGTGCTGCCATGGAATCGGATGCCTTCATTCCCGGTTTCATTCATAAACCACGCATATAGGTTGCGATGGCTTTCTGGATCATCCTCAAGAGGAATCAAACGCAACGCACGCTCGATCGATAAGTTCGTATACGGGAGGAAGTCATCAACGCATATCGAACCATCAATGCGTGTCAGAGGGAACGGCACCTCCGCTGTTTCCACCCTAGTCGATATGTTTGCATCTCTCGAAGCCATACTGCAATTGTGCCAGCGTCCGCTTCGTTCGACAACAACCAATTCGTCAGAAGACATCGAGGCGAAAAGACGTTACGCAACAGCAAAATCTAGCTCGCAGCCCCAAACGACTCACACCTTAAAACAACGTCCCCTGCCCAAGCGCTGCCGAGGCCGCCGGTTGCTCCGGGGCCGCCGTCAACGCAAACCCTTCGCGATTTGCTAGCTTTTGCCAGTTGGCAACCAGGTTGGGCCATGGCGCGCGCAGCCACCAACGCGCCTCGGCGAGCGTTAGCGCCAGGGGCATGCGGTTGTGCACGGGCGCAACGTTGGCGTTCGGGCGCGTGGTCACTACCGAAAAGCAACCTTGCCCGCATACCGTTGCCAGCAGCAGCGGCGTGCCTCCACCGCTTTCGAAACGATACTGCTGCTTGATCTTCCGCCCCGTTTTCGGGCTGCGCGTCGTTTTGGTCGCATGCGCTTCGAAGAAACCGCCCGTCACCACGATGCCGCGACCCTGCGCAATCGGCTGCTCCCACATGCCCGGGTTCGGTCCCATTGCGGTTTCCAAACGCGTGTTGTACACGGGTCGTTGCTGCTATTCAACAGGGAATCCCCAGGTCAACCGCTCAACAGCCAACTGACTTTCCGGCCTGCGGACAACCACGTCAACGCCTGTGCCAGGGAACGCGTCTTCACCCGGCTCAACCTGCGCCGCAGCGCCTTCGCCATCCATCGGACGCGCAGGCCAATCGGGCTGCGCGTTCACAGGCGAATCAACCTGCAGCTCGCGCACGACTTCCGCAACCTCATCCCATGTAACGACCGTGAACCTTCTGCACACGATGAACCCCTACTCGAAAGGATTGCGCCAGACCACCGGCTCTACCCCGAACTCTTCCTTGAACTGCTGCGTGAGCCCGAACGTCACGGGCTTGCGTTGGTTGACCTTCACCGCAACGCCCTTGTCCTCAAGCACGCGCAAATGCTTCCGAGCAGCCTGCGTCCCCACCTTTAAATAGTCGGCAACCTCCTCAACGCTCGCATCGCCGAACATCCCGAACGTCTCATACTGCATGAGCATGAACACGATTCCCTGTTCCTGCTTCTTCTTGAGATCCGCTCGTTCAATGACATCATCCATCAATTCGCGAAGCTCACCCTGCCGTCTTCGTGCGCAATCTAATCGATCGATAACGTCCAATTGAGCCTTCCGCACAAGGTTCATCATCTCCATCACGAAAAACGTCAGCTCACCCTTGTTCATCGGATTCTCAACGCTACGAAAAGCTTTGTAATACTGATCGCGATGCTCCAAAATCACCCGGGAAAGGGACAGAACCGTCGGTTTCGACAGCGACCTGTCCAGCATCAGCGAGCACAGATATCTTCCCGTTCGACCGTTGCCGTCATAGAACGGGTGAGCATATTCGAACAGATAATGCGAGGCCAACGCCGCATACAGTGACGGAAGCCCCTCGTCTTCGATTAGCGCAAGCATCGACTTTACGGCCTCGACGATCTTCTCCTCGGGCTCCAAACCCCGATGGATCACATTCACCCCTCCCGCGACAACATCGACGCCGTCCTTGCGGAAAAGCCGGCCATCAGGAACATGCGCGTCATCAAGTTCCCCATCCATCACTCTGTCGTAAATCGCTCGAACTCCTTCCGGCGTTGTCGGCTCCTCCGCCTTGCCAGAAGCGATATCCATATACAGAAGGGCAAGCTCCTTGAAACGACGCCGAGAAGCATCGTTCGACACCGACTCCAACGCGTCCTTGATCTGACGACGCGTGCTATGGATGCCCTCGATAGCGTTCGTGAACACGACCTCGTCGAACACCAGCCCTCGCAAAACGGCATTCGCAGCAAGCAGGTTCATTCCGTTCAGCAACGCCGTCACCTTACGCTCCGTGCGTAGCACCTGCTCGGTAAGGGCCGACAGCTCTTTCGGAACGGCGAGGAACAGCTCGCCCGCCTTGGTTTCATACCCAAGCCGAAACGTCCCGACCGAATCGCGGCGGCGGGCTTCCTCTGCGGCAAGATTAGCCGCACGATTGCTCGAAGAGTCCATATGGAAGACCTTCGCAAGCTCCTTGTAATCCACGCGCGCCCCCTTCGGTTCAAGTTATACGTTTTGACGATCCGTATAACATTCCAGCCTATTCCGATTCGAACTTTATACGTTTTCGCGATTCGTATAAAGAAGGGGGCTGGAATCTCATTTACTTTATACGATTTCCGGAATTCGTATAATTTAGCGCGCGTTTTCGAGTGCTTCTTTATACGATTTCGCGTTCCGTATAAAAACGGGAGCCCCGTGGGGCTCCCGTTTAGCGTGCTCTATTGAAAGAGGTTGGCGAAGCCAAGGCTTCGCATCGGGGAATCGCTCCCCCAATCAGCACAGTAGCTGCTTGCGCGACTGCTACTTCTCTTCCTCGTCCTTCTTGTCAGCCTCGGTGATGCTGCAGTTGGTGATGAGGATAAGCGAGGCAACGGACGCGGCGGCCTGCAGGGCCGTGACGGTAACCTTGGCCGGATCGGCAACGCCCATGGAGATCATGTCGCCGTACTCGCCGGTCTCGCAATCCAAGCCGAAGCCGGGCTGCGCCTCAAGCGCCTTGGCAACCTCCACATCGCCGTTGTAGCCGGCGTTGCTGCACAGCGCGCGCATGGGCTCCTCGAGCGCCTTGCGCAGGATGTCCACGCCGAAGCGCTCCTCCTCGTTGGTGGCTTCCACCTGGTCAAGCGCCTTGGATGCCTGGATCAGGGCAACGCCGCCGCCGGCCAGCAGACCCTGGCTTGCAGCCGAGCGCGTTGCGCGCAGGGCGTCCTGGATGCGGCTGCGGATCTCGTTCATCTCGGTCTCGGTTGCAGCGCCGACGCTCATGACGGCGATGCCGCCGGACAGCTTCGCCAAGCGCTCGCGCATGACGTCCAGCTCGTAGTCGGAATGCGGGTTCTTCAGCTCGTTGCGGATGGCCTCGCAGCGCTTCTCGATGGCCTCTTGCTTGCCCTTGCCGCCGATGATGAGCGTGCGGCTCTTCGTGATCTGCACGCTTGCGGCGCGGCCGAGCATGCTCTTCTTGGCGTCTGCCAGCGACAGGCCGCGCTCGGGGGAGATGACCTCGCCGCCGGTGAGGATGGCCATGTCCTCCAGCTCTGCCTTGCGGCGCTCCTCGGCGCCGGGGCACATGACGGCTGCGCTGATGAGCGTGCCCTTCTGGCGGTTCATGAGCAGGGAGTTCAGGGATTCGCCGCGCACGTCGTCTGCCACGATGAGCAGCGGGTGGCCGGACTGCATGACCTCCTCCAGCACGGGCACGACGTCCTTGAAGTTGTCGGCAAGACGCTGGTCGGTGATCAGGATGTAGGGCTGCTCAAGCTCGCCGGTCATGGAGCCCATGTCGTCGGCCATGTACGGGGAGATGAAGCCGCGGTCGAACAGCATGCCCTTCTTGACTTCCAGGTCGATGCCGAACTTGGTGGACTTCTCAACGGAGATGACGCCGTCCTGACCGATCTCGTCCAGGGCCTCGGCGATCTTCGCGCCGATCTCGGGGTCGCCCGAGGAGACGGTGGCGATCTCGGCCATCTGCTCGCGCGTGGTCACCTGCGTGGCGGCCTTCAGCAGCTCGTCGGATGCGACGTCGGCGGCCTTCTGGATGCCGCGGCGCAGCGCCAGCGGGTCGTTGCCGGCGGTAACGTAGCGCACGCCCTCGCGCACGATGGCGTCGGCAAGCAGCGTTGCCGTGGAAGTGCCGTCGCCGGCCTCGTTGTTCGCGGCGGTTGCGGCCTCGCGGACCACCTGTAGGCCCATCTTCTCCACATGGTCGTATGCGCCCACATGTGCGGCAACGGTAGCGCCGTCGTTGGAGACGTTGGGATGGCGCTCGCCCTTCTTGGTGATGCCGACGTAGCGGCCCTTCGGGCCGATGGTCACGCGCACCGCGTCGGCCAGCTTCGCCACACCGGTCGCAAGCTTCTCGCGCGTCTCGTTGTCGTATGCGATTTCCTTAGCCATGCTATGAGCCCCTTCCTTGAGCACGTGCATAACGATATTTGCTACCAAAGAAAGTTAGCACTCTTTGTCCACGAGTGCTAGATGCAGGCAGGTATTTATGGGAAACGGAAGCGTTTCGTTACCTATTTACGCTTCCAGCCACGCCGCCAACGGCTCGGGGGAGTCGAACACGTCGCAGTTGCTGCGCCAGTCGGTAGAGTTGAGGCCCGTGGCGGTCGCGCGGTCGAGCATCTCGACCAGCGGGTCGAAATAGCCGCCCACGTTCAGGATGGCGCTCTTCGCATCCAGCTCGCCGGCCTTCACCTGGGAGACGATGTCGAAGAACTCGTCGAACGTGCCCAGGCCGCCGGGCAAGGTGACGAACGCATCGGCCAGCGAGGTCATGCGCGTCTTACGGGTGGCAAGGTCGGATTCGCAGATCAGCTCGGTGCACGGGTACACGGGGCGCCCCTTCTTGTTCAGGCCCTCGGTGACGACGCCTATGACGCTGCCGCCCGCGTCACCCACTCCGTGCGCCACCGCGCCCATCAGGCCCACGTCGTAGCCCCCGAACACCAGGCCGTGCCCGTGCTCGCCCAACGTGCGTCCCAGCTCGCAAGCGGCATCAATGTACAGCGCATCCAAATCTCGGCTCGACGAGCCGAACACGCATATCCTCATGGCGAACCCCCTTGGTCCTAAAGTCACAGCGCTGCCTAGGGTACACCATTACAGCAAGGACCCCGGCGCGCGCCTGCGCACCGGGGTCCCTAAACCTCAAACGTTATGCCGCCTGCTCCACGCTGTCCAGCAGCTCGTCCAGCACGGCGGCGTCCTCCTCGGCATACCCCATGACTAGCTGGGCCAGGCCCTGATAGAACATGGTGCGCGAGAAGCGGCGCATGTCCTCGGTCATCATGGGCAGCCAGTTCAACAGGTGATCCTGCGCGAACGTGCGCTGCGTGCGCAGATGCTCGACGGCCGCGTCCTCGTCGCCGGCGCGCAGGGCGTCGGCGGTGCGCATGGCCATGCGCTGCATGAACTCCAGCTCAAGGGCGATATGGTCCTCGCCCTCGGTCCAGCTGCCGCGCTTGAGGTTGTTCTCGCGCAGCGTCTGCAGCACCTCGGCGCGGGCCTCCTGCATCATCAGACGGCGCTCGGAGGTGTACACGCTCTCGAACGGATACGCCGCGGAGAAGCCGTTGACGCCGTGGCCGATGAACGTGCGCACATAGTCGACGGCCAGCTCGTTGATGCTGTCGTCCCAGCTGGTGCGCAGGTAGTCGTACAGCATGTGGTAGCCCTCGTCCACCTTGGCGTTGCCCGTGGCGGCCGGGAAGCGCATGCCCTGCAGCTCGGTGAGCACGGCTTTGTCGACTTCCTTCAGAAACAGGCGCGCCATCAGGCCGTACGTACGAGCGCGGCCGTCCATCAACGCAACCAGGTCCGCTTCCTGCTCGGCGGCCTGCACCGCGATCATATCCTCAGCCATCGGTTACTCCCCCTTCTTCGAAAACGCGACCTCGACCTCGGGCAGCATGCGGCGGCCCAGATCGGTCAACTGCCACGAGCGGTCCTTCCAGCACAGCGCGTCGGTCTTCTCCAGCATGTCGATGAAGTGCCCGCCGAAACGGCGCGGGCTCTGCACCACCTCGAACGCGTCGACCAGCTGCTCGATATCGTCCTTCGAACGCGGACGCTCGTTCACGAACCCCATCACGGCACGGTATACCTCCAGGTACTTCGCATCGCGGTCGAACACCATGGTGCGGAAGGCGGAGCCGTCCGTCATCTGCCCGAACACCTCGCGACCCGCATCGGTGGTGCGCCACACGGGGTCGACGCGCTCCTTGATCTCCAGGAACTCCACGCCCTCGCCGGCATCCTCGCGCTCCTCGGACGTCTCGGGCATCTCCAGTTCGAGCGCGCCGGCGCGTTCGAGCATGCGGCACAGCGTGGTGGTGCCGTACACCGAGCGGTTGTCCGTCTGCAGCGCGTCCACCTTCTCCGTCAGCTCGCTGTTCAGGCAGCCGCCGTCGCACCAGCCGAGAATGGACACCAGCACCGGGCGTCGGGCCGGATTGTGGTCGAATAGGGAAAGCACCGCCTCGACGGCGCCGCCCTGGCGCTCGGGGCTGTACACCGACTCGCGCCGCATGTCCTCGGGCATGTTGCGCATCGTGGGATAGTCGACCGTGTCAAGCGGGTTGTCGTCGTCCATGTCCTCCTGGTCGATGTCCAGGTCATCAACGGCCAGCGGGTCGAACTCCTCCTCTTCGTCCCACAAGCCGGCAATCTGGTCTTCAGCCATCGTGAATCCCCCTGTTCTTCGTGTCGAACCTTGCGCGCCGAGCGCCCAAGGCGGCCGCCCTTCTTGGAAGCAGCGGCCGAATGCCTGCGAACACCCAGGTCGCAGGCGCGTTTCCTCTTCGCTGCCGCCCATTATAGGAAGCGCGGGGAACGGGCCATCATCCCGCAAACCCTAAAATGGCGAAGTTGCCGCCGCTCCCGAGCCGCCCCGGACGCTGACGGCATCATACGCGGGGGCTGATTCCGTGTTTGCCCAGTTCACAGGCTTGCGAATCGGTTGCTTGGACAGCTGTGCGCCCGTATACTGCAAACCACGTTGTCGAAAGCGGGGCTTCCATTCCTCGACTCTTACGAGAAGGGAGGCTCAAATGGCAAACGTATCTTGGGGCAAGAAGCTTCTTGCCATCGCGGTCGCGTGCTGCGCGTGCGCGATGATCGCCGTGCCGGCCTATGCGTTCTACTACGTCCACAGCGATGAGGGCGTCCAGGTGAAAAGCAAGGGCGTGTACGAGGTCACGTGCGTGCTGGACGAAACCGCCCAGGGCGGCGCTGTTCGTAGCGAGCTGGTCATCGTTCCCGAGGGAAGCACGGTCAAGGACCTGCTGAACGAGGACGTCATGTCCAGCGAGAACCAGAACGGCCTCGAGGCCATTCACAACTACGACGCCACCAGCCTGGCCGATTACCTGGTCGGCAAGCAGTACACGGCAACCGTGTACGCCGCCGAGACCCAGAAGCCGGGCACGCAGACCACGCACGACGGTCAGGGCACCACGGGTGAGGACACCCAGCTCAACCGTTACGACAACGTGGTCATCAAGGTGGCCTAGCGCCCGACGCGCATAAGGGCCGGTCGGCCAGCCGGCCCGCGCACGGCAAGATCGATGGAACGCAGCTGCGAACGCGTGCGCAATCGAACCGACGGGCAGAACGCAGCGCGCACGGTGGCGAGCAAGGCCGGCGAACGCGCTCGGCCAGACCGATGGCGCTTGGCCGCACGGAGACGCCTCCAATGCGAAGCAAACACGCTCCCGCAGCATCATCCTCCTGGGATGATTTTTCCATTTCCGCAGCTCAATAGCCTGACTTTAGCAGGGTGACATCAAAATCACCCCATCAGTCGCGCGCATCATCCCCCCATCGCCCGGTATCATAGACGGCGAAGAGGATGCACAACACAATACCGGGAGGGTTTGCGTATGGGGGTACGCGTTCCAAGAATCACGCTCAATGCCGACTTCGGCGACGAGAGCGCATTCGGCGAGCTGAGCTTGCTGTCGGTCGGCTACGGTCTACATCAGGCGTGGGTGTACGCCACCATGTTCGGCACCGCCTCGGTGTTCGGGCCCATGCCCTGCTTCCAGGGGCTCTACGGCAGCAGCGTCACCATGCCCTACTTGATCTCAACCATCGTCTACGTGTTCGCCATGCTGCTCATCGCGGCCACGGACCAGCGTTTCCTGAAGCTGTACACATCCCGCAAGCTGCTCTGCATCGGCGCCGCGCTTTCGTGCGTAGGCTCGCTGCTGCTGCTGGCGGTTCCCTTCTTCGGAGTCCCCTTGGCGGAAACGGCATCCGGCATCATGACCGGCATCGGCTCAGCTATCCTCATCGTGTACTGGGGCACGGCGTTCGCCCGCACCGACAGCGCCTCGATCGTGCTGAACACCGCCATCGCCATCTCCATCGCCATCGGCCTGTTCGCGACCGTGCTGCACTATGCGCCATTCCCCGTATCCGCCATCGCGATCGCCTGCGTTCCGCTGCTTGAGCTGGCTATTCTGCTGAAGAAAACGCCCGAGCCCTTTCATGAGCGCGACGAGGTGCCCATCTTCAAACCGCTGCCCATCAACCGCGGCAGGTTCGTTGCGCGCTTCGGCGCTCCCGTGCTGGCGCTCGGCATCGCCTTGGGCATGCTTCGCTCGAACTCGCTGCAGAACCTTGTGATGAAGACCAGCGTGGGCGCGCAGCCGATGCTGCTGCTGGCAGCCGGCTGCGCCACCGTGCTGGTGCTCGCGACCATCATGGCGCTCGGCGGCGGCGACCGCTGGAGCCGCTTCTTCCAGCCCCTCGTGCCGTTCATCGCCGTCACCGTGTTCATCATGCCTCTCGCAAGCACCGAGAACGCGGCTCTGACCAGCGTGATCATGCTCGTGGGCTTCCTGTGCTTCGAGTCGCTCATGTGGATCTTCTTCGCCGACCTGTCGCAGCGCTTCCGCCTGTCGCCCGTCTTCGTGTTCGGCCTGGGCCGCGCCATCATGGCGGTCGCCATCATGTTCGGCACGCTCGTGCCCGTCGCCCTCGCAAGCTACGCGCACCTGCTGCCATTCGGCGAGCAGACGCTGGTGATCTTGCTGCTGCTCGTCATCGTGTTCGCCTATGCGCTGCTGCCCCGTGAGCGCGAGATCGAGTCGATCATCATGCCGTGTCCCCTGGTCAAAGCCGTGTCGGCCAGCTTCGAGCGCAAAGAGGAGTCCCGGCGCGCCGCCGGTTTGCGCAACTGCGGTGCCGCCAAGGGCATGGACGCCGCCCTCGAGAAGGCCGTAGCCGAAAGCGCTGCGCAGCGCGAACGGACGGCGGACAACCTGGCAGCAGAAGGCGAAGTATCCGCACTGGCGGCCGCTTCCTCAGTAACCGACACCGCGGCCGCCATCCGCAGGGAAGCCGAAGCGGCTTCTCGCGAAGCTCCCGCTTCAGCCGATAACACCGCTACGGACTGCACCCCGCGCGAAAACGGCGAAGGCGCGATGGGCACAGGGGCAGCTGGAAGCGCAGGCGAACCCGAAAACACGGCGGTTGCACAACCTGCCGGAACCACGAACGGGAACGACGACGCGGCGGACTCGACCGCAACGTCATCCGCCCTGCCCACCGCGCGCGAACGGCAAGCAACCCAGCCCGCATCCGCGGCAATTGCCGAAGCGCGCTTCGCGAAACCTGGAGAACCGGCGCGCGGCGGCGGCCGTTTCCGCGGCAAATGCGAGACCGTTGCAAACACGTTCCTCCTGTCGCGCCGCGAGACCGAGATCCTGTTCTTCCTGGCCAAAGGCCATAACGCCGCCTACATCCAGGAGAAGCTCTATATCTCGGAGGGCACGGCCAAGACGCACATCCGCCACATCTACCGCAAGTGCGACATCCACAACCAGCAGGACCTCATGCGCATGGTCGAGGACGCGCAGCCGACGGAATAGCGGCGCGGGGCCGGCTTGGCCCGGTGCGGAAACGGCTCGGGAGAACGCGAACGCCGGGGTTTCGGCAACAAGCGCATGCGCGGGCGCCGCTCCCGCGCCCTAGACCCCCTCCCCCGCTTTCCCGACGCTTCACCTGGCGATTCCCCGCTTTCCCCGCTTACAATAAAATGACGATTGCATAAAGGACGCCATCTCGCCATTATGTTTGTGGCATGATGGACCATCGGTAAATTCGCGGCTTATCGCCGCCATGATATGGAACAGCGTTGCAAGGAGCGGTAATGGGCATCTTCTCGAAGTTCGAAGGCAAAATGGAGGACACGTTCGAGGGCACGGCGGACAAGATGTTCGACGCCCCCATCTCCCCCGTTCAGATCGCCAAGAAGGCCGAAAAGCAGATGCGCCGCGAAAAGATGGTCGGCGCCGGCAAGCAGTACGCTCCCACGCTCTACACCGTGCTGGTCAACCCCGACGACGACCGCCGTCTGTTCGGCTACTACCCCACGCTCGCGGGTGAAACGGAAACCTACCTAGCCGCGAAGGCCTCCGAGCAGGGCCTGACCATGGACGGCCAGCCGCTCGTGCGCTTCATCGTGGACGAGGGCCTCAAGCACGGCAAGTTCGACGTCATCGCCGAAGCCGTCGCCGCGCCCATCATCTCCCAGCTGCGCAACGAGGAGATGGAACGCTACGGCCTGGGCGGGGCGAACGCCGGCTACGGCGCAGCCGCCGCATACCCTGCGCAGCAGTTCGGCCGCGCAGGCGCAGCCATGCCCGACCAGCGCTTTAACCAGTACGACCAATATGACCAGCACGATCAGTACGGTCAGTACGACCAATACGATCAGTACGGCAACCAGGGCTATCAGCAGATGCCCGCCGGAAACGGCTGGGAGGCCCAGGGCTATCAGGCTCCCGCGCAGGAGCCTTGGGACCAGCCCGCTGCCGCTCCCGATTACGCTGCGGCGCAGCAGGCCGCGGCCGGTGCGGTGGATCAGTTCAACGCCTATGCCGCCGGCGCCACCCCTGCAGCAGCCGCTGCCGGCTACGCCGCAGGTCAGGCTGCCGCTGCCGCTCCGCGACCCCAGGCCATGCCGCAGCAGGCGGCACCCCAGCAGGCTGCCAGCACCGTGATGTTCGCCGGCGCCGGCGTGCCGGGCCAGCAGCCCGCTCAGCCGCAGCAGGCCTCCCGCGCCCGCCTGATCGACACGGCCGCCAACCGCGCCATCGACCTGGCAAGCGCCCGCGTCACGCTCGGCCGCGAGTCGCGCAACGACATCACCATCCCCGACATCAACGTGTCGCGCACCCACGCCGAGATCTCCCTGAGCCCGCAGGGCGCATGGGTCATCACCGACCTGGGCTCCACCAACGGCACGTACGTCAACGGTCGCGCCGTCGCCAGCCAGCCGCTGAACGAGGGCGACCACATCGCCATGGGGTCCACGAACTTCGTCTTCACGTTGGCCTAAGCGAAAGCGAGAGGATTCCCCGTGATCGATTACGCGCTGCTTCTCATCCGCCTGCTGTTCGTCGCGCTGCTGTACCTGTTCCTGTTCGCCATCATGAAAACCGGCATCGGAGCGGTGCGCGGCCAGCGCAAACGCGAGCGCACGTGGAGCCTTTCGGTCGAAAAGGGCCCGAAGGAGCTGCGCGGCGTATCCATCGTAGTGCGCGGCCCGGTCATCGTGGGCCGCAACCCCGGGGCCGACATCGTCATCGGCGCGGGCTACGTGTCCGGCAGGCATGCCCGTTTCAGCCTCATGGGGCAGAACCTGTTCGTGGAGGACCTGGGGTCCACCAACGGCACGGCCGTAAACGGCCAGTTCATCAACGAGCCTACCGCCTTGCGTAACGGGGACACCGTCAACGTGGGCGATGTGGCCATTCGCGTGAGGTTTGCATAATGTCCCGTGATAAACGTTCTTACCACTCCACTCAACGCACGCGCAGAGGCGCCGTCACCACGTTCGGAAGCCGAACCGACGTCGGCTGCGTGCGCGACCACAACGAGGACAGCTTGGTGGTGGCACCGCCGCTGTTCGCCGTCGCCGACGGCATGGGCGGCCACGCCGCAGGCGAGGTGGCCTCCGAGATAGCGGTGAACGTGCTTGCCGAGCTGGCCCCGAAAGACCTCGACGGCGCCGCCCTTGAGCATGCCGTCGAAGAAGCGAACCACGAGATCATCCGCGCGGCGCGCGACGGGCGCGGCCGCGAGGGGATGGGCACCACCCTGACCGCTTGCATGCTGGAAAACGAGCGCCTTATCATCGCGCAGGTCGGCGACTCGCGCGCCTACCTGTTACACCACGGCAAGCTGCAGCAGCTCACGCGCGACCACAGCCTTATGGCCGACATGATCGAAGCCGGCCAGCTCACCCCCGAGGAAGCGCGCCATCATCCGCAGCGCTCCGTCATCACGCGCGCGCTCGGGTCCGATCCCAACACGCGCCCCGATATGTACGAGATCAACGTCGAAACCGGCGACCGCCTGCTCGTGTGCTCCGACGGCCTGTCTTCCATGATCGAGGATGAGCAGATCGAAGCCGTCATGCGACGCGTGCCCGACCCGCAACGCTGCGCATCGCAGCTGGTCAACGAGGCAATCGCCGCCGGCGGCCACGACAACGTCACCGTCATCGTCTCCAACGTCACCGGATTCGCCGAGAAGCGCCGCCGCAAGCTGGCGCGCAAGACGAAGTTTTCCGTGGCGCTGGTGCTCGTGCTATTCCTGGCCATCCTGGGCGGCGGCGCGTGGGGCGTGCACACATGGCTTCACACCACCGCATACCTGGGCGAGGACAACGGCAAGGTGGCCGTCTACGAGGGCATCCCCGCCGATTTCCTGGGCATGCACTTATATAAGCAACAAGAAGTCACCGACGTGAGCGTCGACAGCCTGCAGCCGGGCACAGCCACGCGCCTGCAGGAGGGCATCCGCGTGGACAACATGGACGCCGCGCATGACCTGGTGCAGCAATATCGCGACGAAGCGGCTCAGCGCAGCAAGCCGGAAGGCTCTGAGCAGGCCGCATCCACGCAGGCAAACGCTACCGCGACCACCAACGACGCCGCCGCGAACGCGCCGGCGGTCGCCTCGCAAACCGCCACGGGAACGCAGAGGTAGCACATCATGTCCCGTCGCAACATAGAACTCGTCCTTCTGCTGGTGGCGGCGCCGGTCGTGGCGCTGCTGTTCGTCATGATCGCCATCAACGAGGGCCAGCAGGTCAACGTCGATTCGCTCAGCGTGCCCATCGGCATCTTCGCCGCCTTCGTGGTTGCCCACCTTGCCGTGCGCAAGCTTGCACCCGGCGCCGACCCCGCCCTGCTTCCCCTGGCGTTCGGCCTGTCGGGCATCGGCATCGCCTTCATCACGCGCATCGCGCCGTTCACGGACGCGCCCAACATGGCGCAAGGCCAGGTGGTCTGGCTGTTCGTGGGCGTGGCCTGCATGATCGTGGTGCTGGCTCTGTTCCGGAACCTCGACAAGATCGCCAACTATAAGTACACCCTCATGCTCGTGGGCATCCTTTTGCTGCTCTCGCCGATGGTCCCCGGCCTTGGCCAGGAGATCTACGGCAGCCGCATCTGGCTGCACATCGGCGGGTTCTCCTTCCAGCCCGGCGAGATCGCCAAGATCGTCATCGTGCTGTTCATGGCAAGCTATCTGGCCGAGAACCGCGAACTGCTGTCCGTGTTCACCGTGCGCATGGGCCCGTTCCACCTGCCCGACATCCGATCGCTGTTGCCGCTCCTGCTCATGTGGGGCGTGGCCATGGTCATCGTGGTGTTCGAGAAGGACCTGGGCAGCGCCATGGTGTTCTTCTTCGTGTTCCTGCTCATGCTCTACGTTGCAACGGGTAAGAAGTTCTACCTGGTGGTGGGCCTGGGCCTGATCACCGTGGGTGCACTTGCCGCCTATGCGGCATTCGGCCACGTTCAGGTACGCGTGAACACCTGGCTCGACCCGTTCTCCGATGCGCAGAACACCGGCTACCAGCTGTGCCAGGCGCTCTACTCCATCGCCGACGGCGACCTGTTCGGCGTCGGCCTGGGCAACGGCCTTGCGGGCGGCACCGACGCTTTCAACGCCATCCCCGTCGTGGAAAGCGACTTCATCTTCGCCGACATCGCCGAGGAGATCGGCCTGCTCGGCGCGGCCGGCGTGCTGCTGCTGTTCCTATGCTTCGCCATCCGCGGCTTCCTGACCGCGGCGCGCGCGAAGTCCGACGTGTCCAGCTTCGTGGCCGTGGGCCTGACGGGCATGATCGTGCTGCAGGCGTTCATCATCGTGGGCGGCGTCACGCGCCTCATCCCGCTGACCGGCCTCACTCTGCCCTTCATCAGCCAAGGCGGCTCCTCGCTTTTGGGCAGCTTCATCATCGTCGGCTTCCTGCTGCGCGCGGGCGACGAGGCCACGGGCGTGGGCACCGAGATGCTCAACGGCACCACCTCCAGCCTGCACTCCAACAGCGTGCTCGGCCGCATCAGCCTGGGCAAGCGCCTGACCAACGGCATGTTGCTGTGCAGCGCGCTGTTCGCCCTGCTGGTGGCGAACCTCACCATGATCATGGTGGTGCAGGCCGATTCGTACCAGACCATGCCGGGCAACAACCACACGCTCGCCAAGGAAGCGAAGAGCGAGCGCGGCACCATCTCCACCTACGACGGCATCGTGCTGGCGCGCAGCGCCATGGACGACGACGGCAGCTACGAGCGCATCTACCCCGCCGGCGACCTGGCCACCCACGTGGTCGGCTACGTGTCGCAGCAGTACGGCACCTCGGGCATCGAGGCCTCGTACAACGAGACCCTGAAGGGCCAGGAAAGCTTCGCCAGCTGGACCGACGTGCTCAACGATATGGCGGGCGTGGGCACCGCCGGCAACGACGTCACGCTCACCATCAACTCGAAGATCCAGCAGGCCGCCCAGGACGCGCTCGCCGGCAACAAGGGCGCCGCGATCGTCATGGACCCGAAGACCGGCGCCATCCTGGCGCTCGCAAGCGCGCCCACCTACGACGCCGCGGACTTCGAGCAGGTGATCGCCCAGGCGAACTCCGGCACGGCCGAGACCTCGCTGATCAACCGCGCCACGGGCACGCTGTACGCGCCCGGCTCCACATTCAAGATGGTCACCTTGGCCACGGCGATCGAGGACGACGTGGCGCGCGAGTCCACCACGTTCTCGTCCCCGGGAACCATCACCATCGGCAACGCCACCGTGTCGAACTTCAACAAGACCAGCTACGGCACGCAAACGCTCGAGCAGGCCACATGGTGGTCGGCGAACACCGTCTACGGCCAGCTGGGCGTGCAGATGGGCGCCGATAAACTGGTGGAGGGCGCCGAGCGCTTCGGGTTCAACCAGGACCTGGACTTCCCCATCGTCATGTACACGTCGCTTATGGCCGACCCGAGCGAGATGACCGAATGGGAGACCGCCTGGGCCGCCGCCGGCGAGCCGGTGAACCCCATGAACCACGAAAGCCCCGCCGGCCCGCAGGCCACCGTGCTGCAGATGGCCATGGTGGGAAGCGCCATCGCCAACGATGGCGTGGAAATGAAGCCCTACCTGGTGGACGGCGTGTACAACGCCAACGGCCAGCGCAGCTTCACGGCGCAACCCGAGAAACTGCGCACCTCCATCAGCTCCGACACCGCAAAGCGCGTCCGCGATATCCTCAAGGGCGTTGTCAAGCAAGGCACCGGCACCGCCGCGCAGATCAACGGCGTGGAAGTGGCCGGCAAGACGGGCACGGCCGAGAAGGCCAACAGCAACGACAGCTGGTTCGTGGGCATGGCGCCCGCAGACAACGCCGGCGTAGTGGTTGCCGTGGTCATCGAGGACGGCGACGAAGGCGTGGGCACCCAGAAGGCTCATGACATCTTGCAAACAGCTTTGGAAGTTCAGGGGCTTATATAGAAAAAGTATGCTGAGCGGGGTACTATGGGTTTTACTCAAAATTCCGCCCAGCATGTGACCTAAAGGAGTTCAAACGTGACCGGAAACATGATCGGCAGGGTGTTCAACAACCGCTACCAAATCACCGAGCGCATCGGCATCGGCGGCATGGCCGAGGTGTACCGCGCACAAGACAACGTCTTGGGTCGTTTGGTGGCAGTGAAGGTCATGCTGCCCCAATATGCCGCAGATGAAAGCTTCACGCAGCGCTTCAAGCAAGAAGCCGCTAGCGCCGCCAACCTGCAAAGCCCCTACATCGTCAACGTGTACGACTGGGGCCAAGACGAGGGCACGTACTACATCGTCATGGAATATGTGCGCGGCTCCGACCTGAAGACCGCCATCAACCAGCGCGGCGCCATCAACCAGCGCAAAGTCGCCGAAATCGGCAGCCAGGTGTGCCAGGCGCTCTCCGTGGCCCACCGTCACGACATCATCCACCGCGACATCAAGCCGCAGAACATCATGGTGCAGCCCGACGGCAACGTGAAGGTCATGGACTTCGGCATCGCACGCGCGAAGAACTCCACCAAGGAGCAGACTTCCAGCGTACTGGGCACTGCGCACTATATCTCCCCCGAGCAGGCGCAGGGCAAGGAGCTCACCGCCGCCAGCGACATCTACTCGCTCGGCATCGTGCTGTACGAATCCGCCACGGGCAAGCTGCCCTTCGACGGCCCCGATGCGGTCAGCGTCGCCATGAAGCAGGTTCAGGACGAGCCTGTGCCGCCGCGCGAGCTCAACCCTGAAATCGACCCCTCCCTTGAGGCCATCATCCTCAAGGCCATGTCGAAGAACCCCATGGAGCGCTTCGCAACCGCCAAGGACATGCGTTCTGCCCTGAACGATTACCTGGCCGGCCGACCCGTCGCCCTGGGCGCAGGCTTCACCGGCGCGCAGACGCAGATCATGGGCGGCGTGCCCAACATCGGCCCCATGCCCGACGGCACTGCGGTCATGCCCGCAGTGGGCGGCGCCAACCAGCACGGCGGCAGCTCGCAGAACCATTCCTATATGTCGGACAACACGGCGCCGAAGAAGAAGGGCAAGAAGGTTGCCGCTATAGTGGCCGCCGTCGCAGCCGTGGTCGCGCTTATCGCCATCGCCGCGTTCGCCTTGGGTGGAAACAGCGGTTCCGGCGAGCAGATCGAAGTCCCCGACGTCACCGGCCAGACGCTCGACCAGGCGAAGTCCGCCATCCAGTCCGCCGGCTTCAAGGTGGGCAACGTCACGCAGTCCTACTCCGACAGCGTCGATTCGGGCAAGGTTATCAGCCAGGACCCCGCGGCCAAGGCAAAGAAGGCGAAGGGCTCCACCATCAACCTGACCGTCTCGCAAGGCTCGCAAGAGATAGAGGTTCCCGACCTGGTCGGCAAAACCGCAGATGAGGCTAAGAAACTGCTGCAAGCCAACGGCTTGAAGTACAAGGCTGGCACCGCGGAATATTCCGACAGCGTCGAGAAGGACCGCATCGCGCGCCAGGATGTCGCCGCAGGTTCCAAGGTCGCCAAGGACACCGTGGTCACCTACTACTTGTCGCTCGGCTCCGAGGGCACCAGCGTGCCCGACGTCGTCGGCCAGACCCGCAGCAGCGCCACCGCAACCCTGAACAACGCCGGCTTCTACGTCACCGTCGACCAGCAGTACTCCGACACCGTCGAAGAGGGCGTCGTCATCAGCCAGACCCCGTCCAGCGGCAGCAAGCTCAAGGCCGAGGGCACCGTCAACATCGTGGTGTCGAAGGGCAAGGAGAGCAAGGCCGTGAGCGTGCCCAGCGTCGTCGGCCAGTCCGAGGGCAGCGCCATGACCACGCTCAACAACGCAGGCTTCAAGGTGACCACCGAGTACCAGGCCAGCAGCTCCGTCTCCTCGGGCAACGTCATCAGCCAGACGCCCACCAGCGGCACCGAGCTCGACCCCGGCAAGACCGTGCACCTGGTCATCAGCACGGGTTCCGGCAGCTCCACCAACGGCGGCTCTGGCAACAACAGCTCCACCAACGGCGGCTCCGGCGACAACAGCACGAACGGCGGCGGCTCCAGCTCCAACACCAACGGAGGCAGCAGCTCCAGCAACTAAAACCAACGGCAAGCGTCTCCCGTTTGCCTCATAAAGAAAGGACCCCGCTTGGGGTCCTTTCTTTATGCCCGGAATCGATCACATTCGGCTTTCGGATTAATAGGGCGGAGAGAGTCCGACCCAGAGCCGCCGGTGCAAGATGAACAGGGGACGGAGGTGTGTTCATACGGCGACTATCCTCGACCATAGGCACAGTCGGCAACACCTTGCACATACCGGCAGTAGCTTACGGAAAGCAGCTACGACGGAGACGCGCGCATCCGAACAACGACTGAACAGGGGACGGAGGTGTGTTCACGTTTAGCCCTTCGGTGACGTGGCATGTTGTCGTGAACACACCTCCGTCCCCTGTTCAGTCGCCCTGCCGTGTTTGCTAGCGGCGCCCAGCAACGCTAATCGCAAAAAATTTGATATTGGCCGAAATTGGGTGTTGACTCATTGCCGATATACGCGCATAATATTCGTTGCTGTTTCGATGTGCGCCGTTACCTCAGCTGGATAGAGGGACTGACTACGAATCAGTACGTCGGGGGTTCGAATCCCTCACGGCGCACCATTTTTAACAGCGACGCTTGACAATGTGCGCCGTTACCTCAGCTGGATAGAGGGACTGACTACGAATCAGTACGTCGGGGGTTCGAATCCCTCACGGCGCACCATTTAGCTTGAAATTCCGCAATGGCTCCACCGAGCACATGCGGTTTTTTGTTTTGTAGGCCAAAGAAAGGAACCCTGTTGAAGGTTCGAAAACCGAAACCTCACAGTATGTAGCCTTCCTTCGACTCCTCCCTTACCGCTGGCAGCCGAAGGAGCAGGCTGCAACGCGCTCTTGTTTGACAGAAGCTTTACGTACCCATAACGCCGTTGCCGTATGGCAGACGTAGCATTATCTGGCATCCGTAAAAGCCCCTGCCGAACGCGAGCATGGACAGTAAGGGAATTGATCATGCTCTATCTCTCTCAAATGCTGGGAAAGCCGGTCGTTGACTGCACCGGTGAGAAAATCGGCACCGTATCCGACCTTGCCATCTCCACGGGCGAGGTGTTTCCGCGCATCACCAGCCTGGCCTTCCAGGGTCCGGGCAAAATCCCGTTCATGATCTCATGGCGCAAGTACGTCGACGAGTTCGACGACGACGGCCTCACTTTGCAGGTCGAAGCGCACGACATCCGCTTCAGCTATCTACAGCCCGACGAGGTGCTGCTTGCACGCGACCTCATGAACCGCCAGATCGTCGATACGCAGGGCCTGAAAGTCGTGCGCGTAAACGACCTGAAGCTTTCCGTATCCGGTTCCCAATTGCGCCTGCTTGGCGCCGAGGTGGGCGTCCGCGGCATCCTACGCGGCCTTGCTCCCTGGATCGAGCGCTCGGTGGTTTCCGTCGCCAAGGTCTTCGGCAAGAAGATCGACGAACAGATCATCGCGTGGAACTACATGGACCTGCTGGACCGCGACCTTTCCGAAGTGCAGCTGTCCGTCACCCATAAGCGCTTGGACGAGCTGCACCCTGCCGACGTTGCAGACATTTTGGAGCAGCTTGATCCGCAACAGCGTGCGAACGTGTTCGAGCACCTCGACGACGCCCAGGCAACCGAGGCCATCTCGGAGATGGAAGACGAATACCAGTCCGACTTCATCGAGAGTTTGGACAACAAGCAGGCTGCAAGCGTGCTGGGCAACATGGACCCGGACGACGCAGCCGACATCGTGCGCGATCTGTCCTACGAGCGCGCCGAAACGCTTCTGCGCCTTATGGGTGTAGAGGACGCAACGGAGATCCGTCGTCTGCTCGGCTACAAGGACGGCACCGCCGGCGGCATGATGACCACGCAGTTCGTATCCGTTGCCGACACCGACACCGTCGGGCATGCCATCGAGGTGCTTCGCGAGCTTCCCGAGGACCATCCTTCCGTCCACTTCGTATACGTGCTGGACGAATATGATAAGCTGGTCGGCGTCTGCTCGCTGCGCACCCTGGTGCTCACCGATGATAAAACGCCCATGTCGAAGTGCATGTATGACGACCTGATCACCGCAACGCCGGACGAAACCGAAGAGGACGTCTCCGCCGACATCTTCAAGTACGACCTGACCGCCATGCCCGTCGTGGACGAGCACGGCGCCCTGCTGGGCATCGTCACCATCGACGACGCCTGGGACGCCATCGAGGACGACGTCAGCAGCGACAAAACGAAGACTTCCGTGTGGAAGTGGGTGGGCATTGCGACCGGTGCCGTGATCTTCTTGATTCTCTACACCCTTGTCGTACTGCAAATCGCAGGATTCCATTGGAGGTAGGCCGTGGTTTTGAAGCAGAACAGCAAGACCGGGCGCGTTGCCGACATCGATTCGCATAACCCGTTGGAGCGCAGCAGCTTCCACACCGGCGAGGCTACGCTGTCCGCCGAACAACTTGCGGAAAAGCAAGCGCTCGAGCAAACCGGCGGCTCCAGCAAACAGAAAAGCAAACTGCTGCTCATCTTGGCCGCGATGGGCCCGGGCATCGTCACGGCCATGGCCGGCAACGATGCCGGCGGCATCTCGACCTACTCGACCGTTGGCGCGCAGTTCGGCTTCGCCACGCTATGGGTCATCCCTATCATGTGCGTGCTGCTCATCGTGGTGGAAATGACCGCCGCGAAGATGGGCGCCGTCACCGGTAAGGGCTTCGCCGCGCTTATCCGTGAATCCTTCGGCATCAGGCTCACGGCGCTCGCCATGCTCGCGCTGCTCATCGGCAACGTGTGCACCACGTTCTCCGAGTTTGCAGGCATCGCCTCGGGCATGGAGATGTTCGGCGTGTCGAAATACATCGCCGTGCCCGTCGCCGCGTTAGCCGTCTGGCTGCTCATCGTAGGAGGCAGCTACAAGCGTGTGGAAAAGGTGTTCCTCATCTTGTCGCTGGTGTTCCTCACCTACGTGATCGCGGCATTCTTGGCGCAGCCGAACTGGGAGGATGCGGCTATCAACACCATCGTTCCCCATGTGGTGTACCAGCAAAGCTTCGTTTCACTGGTCATATCCATGATCGGCACCACCATTGCGCCCTGGATGATGTTCTTCAACCAGAGCAACGTAGTTGAGAAGGGCATCAAGCCCGACGAGCTGTTCACACAGAAGGTCGATGTGGTCTCCGGCACCGTAGCTGCTTGCTTGGTCGCGTGGTTCATCATCGTCACCACGGGCACTGTGCTGTATCCGCAGGGAATCGTCATCAGCGACGCCGCCGACGCGGCTGCTGCGCTGGCGCCGTTCGCGGGCAAATACGCCGAGGCCCTGTTCGCCATCGGCCTGATCGCCGCATCGTTCTTGGCCGCATGCGTGCTTCCGCTGACCACGGCGTTCGTCATCTGCGAGGCATTCGGCTGGGAGGCCGGCGTGTCCTTCAAGTGGAAGGAAGCGCCGCTGTTCAAGAGCATCTTCACGTTCGTCATCGCGTTCTCGGCCGTGATCGTGCTCATCCCGAACATCGACCTCATGGGCGTCATGCTCATGGCCCAGTTCATCAACGGCCTGGTGCTGCCGGTGTTGCTGGTGTTCATGGCGCTGATCTCGTCGGATAAGCGCGTCATGGGCAAGTTCAAGTCCGGCCGCGTGACGAAGGTGCTCATCTGGGTCACGGTAGGCATCGTCTCCGTGCTCACCGCGATTTTGCTGGTTATGCAGGTGTTCGGAATCGGGTAGAACCGGAAACGGTGTCGGATTCTTTGCCGTGGATGCGTTCGATCATATTCTGCAGGGTGATTGAGGACATGTACTCCTCCATTTCGCGTTCGACCGCGGAACATGCAGCAGTGATGTCCTGCAGCAAATCGCTCGCATCCTCCGCTTCCTTACGCTCCGAACGCGGTCGGTCGTTCTGCAGCGCGCTGAAAACGTCAAGCATGCTGATATTAGAAGCGTCCTTCGCCAAGATGTACCCACCGTTTTTGCCTGGGCGCGCATGGATGATCCCAGCGTTGCGCAGCAGCTGCGCCAACTGGATCAGATAATCGCGCGGAATGGACATCTCATCGGCCACTTCGCGAGACGAGCATATCGAGCCCTTTTCCGCTAGATACAGCACCGCACGCATCCCATATTCGACCGAAGCCTTGAAGTGCACCGTTTCCCTCGTTCCTATTTCGTGTTCGATGCTCCAAGCAGGGACGGACGATGAACACCTTCCCTGTTTTCTTCGTCACGAAATCCCTGGTCATCTGCTATAGAGGCTTTCGCAAACGCAATGGAGCCCAGTGCATCGCGATTCCGTGCCCATGCTCGGGCGGTGGGCGGTGAAGCGATGCCTGCCGGAGCCTCAGCTGCACTGCGAAGCGATGCGCGCCAGGTTCCCAGCTGCACTGCGAAGCGCCGCCTGTCAGGGCCTCGGCTGGGCGCACCGCCGCCTCGTTTCCCCGTTGTTGTCATAGCCATCGCCAGACCCAACGAGTATGCTTACATACTAGCGCAAGCGATAAACCTCTACTTTATTGCTATGCTTTTTCACACGATGCTGAGATTTCGTCCATTTTTAAGGAAGACGGTATGACTTTGAAACAAGACACGCGTGCTTCGGTTCTTGCACGACGCAAAGAGATTCCTCATGCCGAGCGCAAAGAGAAAAGCCGTCTCATCTGCGAGCGATTCCTTGTGGAAATCGACAACCGATTTGCGGGCGAAACGCCCTCGTGCGCTTCCACCAAGCAGCTGCGCATCGCCGCTTACGAACCTATGAGCAGCGAAGTTGACGTACACCCTCTGCTATTTGCGGCATACGAACGCGGCTGGGAGGTGTTTCTGCCCTGCATGGCCAAAGATGCTCCAAATGCGCCGGCGCACATGGTGTTCTTCCCGATCGCGCAAAACCAGCTGACCGAGCAGCGCCCCGCCTTCCTCGACCACCCCGCTCGCCCTTACCTGCTTGACGACCTGCATGCCCAAGGCTGGCGGGAAGCCGATGAGCAGCTGTTCGACGTCGCCGTCATCCCCCTGGTGGCCTTTGACAGCAGCCTCATGCGCCTCGGGTACGGCGGCGGGAATTACGACCGGTTCCTTCCCAAACTGCGTGATGACTGCTTCGTAGCCGGCGTGGCATTCGAAGAGCAACGCGTCGACCGCGTGCCCACCGAACCTCACGACCTCCCCCTTCCCCGTATCTTCTCGGCATAACGCGGACGCGGGCAAGATGGCAATATGGCGAGGAAAGGAACGGACGGCAATAACATTGGTAGGCCGCTACATCTTCTAGGGATGCCCGCTAGCAAGGACGAGTACCTTACACACCCGAAAACAAGGCTGAATCAGCAGGCCTTCTGGTGGAGTCAAACCCCGCGCTTTTTCCGAAAATAGCTGTTCAGTAAAAAGAGAGGGCCCCGAATGGAGCCCTCTCTTTCGCATTCTTGCCACTTTTGCGACTTGCGCCGCGCATCGGCGTTTATTTCTTCATGCCGATGTTGGACTTGTGCAGGATCTTCACCGCAACCACGATGAGCACCGCGCCCAGCACCAGGGAAATCCAGGGATTGCCCGTGAAGCCGGCAACGATGTAGCACACGAAGCAGACAACCATGACGGTGGTCGCGTACGGCAGCTGCGTTGCCACGTGACGCAGGTGGTTACATTTCGCGCCCGCGGACGACAGGATGGTGGTGTCCGAAATCGGCGAGATATGGTCGCCATACACGGCACCTGCCAACGTTGCGCCCACGGCAACCAGGAACAGCGGATCGCCCTCGTTGAACACGCCGACGACGATGGGCAGGATCAGCGCGATGGTGCCCCAGCTCGTGCCCATGGCGAAGCCGATGAAGCCGGCCACCAGGAAGATGATGCACGGCAGGATGGCCAAGCTCACACCCAGGCTGTTCAGGAAGCTGCTCACGAAGTCGCCCGTGCCGAGCATGTAACGGCAGCAACCGCCCAAGCTCCATGCCAGCACCAAGATCATGATGGCGCCGACCATGGAGCGCACGCCCTCGGAGATGCTCTCCACGAAACCGCTCAGCGTGGTCAGGCCGCGCGGCAGGAACATGGCGCCGGCAACGCACAGAGCCACCGTGGCGCCGATGCACAGGCCGCCGACCGGGTTCTCACCAACGGCGGTGGCGAAGTCGACGCCCTCGAAGAAGCCGCCCGTGTACATCATGCCCAGGATCGAGAAGAAGATCAGCACTAGGATAGGCACGATCAGATCGTAGACCTTGCCCTTCTCGGAGATGTCAAGGCCCTTGTACTCATCGATGGCAGCCGATGCGGACTGCTCGATGTCGGCCTGCTCGGTGACGACCGACTCCAGGTTCGTATGGTCGTCGGGATCGGCTTCCGCCTGATTGGAAAGACCCATGGTGGACAGCTTCTCCAGCAGCTTGCCGCCCTCAGCGGTAGCGCCCTCGGAAGACCGCGCCTCTGCCTCGGCCGCGCGCATCGGACCGAAATCGTTCTTGTTCGTGATCAGCATGAAAAACACGAAGAAGATGGTGAGCAGCGCGTAGAAGTTGTACGGGATGGACTGCACGAACGTGGTGAAGCCGTCATCTCCCAGATAGCCGCCCACTGCAACGGCCCACGAGGACACCGGCGCGATGATGCACACCGGGGCGGCCGTGGAGTCGATGATCCAGGCCAGCTTCTCGTGGCTGACATGGAAGCGATCAGTCACGGGGCGCATGACCGCGCCGACCGTCAAGCAGTTGAAGTAATCGTCGACGAAGATGATGATGCCCAGCAAGCCCGTGAGCACCTGCGCGGCGCGCGCATTCTTGATATGCGTGGACACCCACTCGGCATAAGCGCGGCTACCGCCCGCCGTGGCGATGACCACGGTAAGCGCGCCCAACAACGCAAGGAACAGCAGCAACGCCCCGTTATCGGCGATCTGCAGCGCCATCGCGTTCGGCACATCGGTGAATGCCGTGACCAGCTGATCGACGCCGACACCGTTGAGGGTGAACTGGTAGATGACCATGCCGACGAACACGCCGATGGTCAGCGACGAGTACACCTCTTTAGTGATGAGCGCCAGAGCCAACGCCAGCAACGGCGGCACGATGGACCAAGCACCGGTGCTGATAAGCTCGAAAGCCTCTTCCATTTCCCTTCCCTTTCTCCATAAGGTCCTCAAAGTCCATTGCGAATCAGTATACAAGCGCAACGGTCGAACCGCACTAGGATTCCGCCGGAGGGGTTTCACGTGAAACAAAAGGAATAGGTTGTCGGGAGGCGGGTTCTCCGCCCGATCGAGCGGCAGGCCGGTATACCGAAAGGAACGTTTAAGCAGTGCGGAGTCCGCATCGAAGAAGACGTTTCGCGCAACGGAACCCTCTCTGAACCACATCGCCTTATGCACTGGCTGGCGGATACGGAACCCCAGACGTCGAACTCAACTATATATAGGGAGAGGCAGACGATAAGCTTCGTCCGCCTCTTCCTTGAAGGCACTCGGTTTTGCGTGATTCGCTAACCCATAACGGCAAACCGTAATCGAAAGGCTATTCCGCGCCCTTGCGCTCCACGGCCAGCTCGTGCTGGTACTCGCGGTCGATGGCGCCCTCGGGGCTGGGCGGGTTCACCTCGAAGGGAACGGACTTGGTGAACAGGCTGACCACCGGCACGATAACCAGCGACAGCAACATGGCCAGAGCACCGCAGTTGATGGGGCTGGCGATCAGCGGCGTGCCCATCAGCGTGAGCACCATGTTCCCGCTGGTCAGGCACACGCCCACGATGAAGCTGCACCACACGGCTGCCTTGGAGATGCGCCCGGAGTACAGACCCCACAGGAACGGGCCGAGGAACGCGCCGGCCAGCGCACCCCAGGAGATGCCCATAAGCTGCGCGATGAACGTGATGGAGGAGTTGTACTGTACCAATGCCAACGCCGCGGAAACGATGATGAACAGCACGATAAGGACGCGCATCCAGCCGAGCTTGCTCTGCTCGCTCATCTTCTTCACCACGTTGCCCTGCAGAAGGTCGAGCGTCAGCGTGGAGGACGAGGTCAGCACGAGCGAGGACAGCGTGGACATGCTGGCGGAGAGCACGAGCACGATCACGATGCCGATGAGGATATCGGGCAAGGTGGACAGCATGGTCGGGATAATGGAGTCGTACACCGGAAGGCCGGTGGGGCCGATCTCGATCTTGTCAGCGTACAGACGGCCGAAACCACCCAGGAAGTAGCTACCGCCGGCAACCACGAACGCGAACAGTGTGGAGATGATGGCGCCCTGCTTCACCGCCGGGCCGGATTTGATGGCGTAGAACTTCTGCACCATCTGCGGCAAGCCCCAGGTGCCAAGGCTGGTCAGCACCACCACGCCGAGGAGGTTGAACAGGTCGGGGCCGAACATGCTGACGAACGGGCCGGCCATCTGAGAACCTTCGGCCGGGATCTGCGACAGCGTGGTGATAGCTTCGCTGAAGCCGCCGTTGTTCAGGATAACCGCTGCGATGACCGCGACGATGCCGAACAGCATGACGATACCCTGCAGGAAGTCGTTCATAACGGTTGCCATGTAGCCGCCCAGAACAACGTACAGGCACGTGATGACGGCCATACCGATGACGCACACCTCGTAAGGAAGGCCGAACGCCATGCCGAACAGACGGGACAGGCCGTTGTATACGCTTGCGGTGTACGGGATCAGGAACACGAAGATGATTGCCGCGCTGGCGATGCGCAGACCCTTCGACTGAAAACGCTTGCCGAAGAACTCGGGCATGGTGGTGGCGCCTAGGCGATGCGTCATCTCACGCGTGCGCGGACCGAGCACCCACCAGGCCAAAAGGCTACCGAGGATGGCATTCCCAATGCCGGCCCATACGGCGGCGATGCCGTATTTCCAGCCGAACTGGCCGGCATAGCCGACGAACACCACGGCGGAGAAGTAACTGGTGCCGTACGCGAATGCGCTCATCCAAGGGCCGACGTTGCGCCCGCCCAGAACGAAGCCATCGACGCTGGTGGTGGTGCGGCGGCAATACAAGCCGACTCCGACCGCCACGCCGACGAAAATCAAAACCATGCAGATTTTTGCGACCATGATCGTTCCTTTACCGATCGATATCGTGTAGACCGTGGATTCTTCCCTGTTTGGAAAGCAGCTGCCCCTCGTCAGGGACACGGCTAGGCAAGCAAACGCATCTAAGTCGCCCAACCCGGAGACGCACACGGCACAAGCCCGAGTTCGCTGCGAACATACGCCACGTCTAACGGACGCACGCAGCGGCTAAGCCCCGTGTGCTACAGATATCGATAGGAATAATAATAGGAAGGAAGGCAGGGCTTCGTCGCACCGCATTCACCGGCGGTCTTACCCTCAAAAGGCATCGTTTGGACTTCGAAGGCGCACAGCATGGCAGTCAGCTCAGCGGGCTGCTGAGCGCTACGGGATGCGGCGATATGTCCGTTCACGATGCTCATGGGCGCTACTCTACCACAGTCAAGTGCCTTTCCGTCCAGGATTTTCCCGAACGGCAACATATTTCCTAGCAAACCGGTTCGTATTAGCAGCAAAGGGGACGGAAGCATCGGATATGGTGATGCCGGGTGGAAAAGACCGCTCAGCGCCCTTGTCAGCCACCGCAAATGCAGGACCTTGAAGCGAAGTAGAGGAATACATGCCACGCGGCTGCCTCCACCGAACGTCGCTCATCCAAAGCCTCGAGGCGAAACTGAGCAAATCGAAAACCACGCCGCACCATCCCCGGTCAACCAACCAGGCCAGAGCCCTGGAACACAGCGAAGCCGGGCGCATGCCCGGCTTCGCTTCTCATTCAATTTGTTCGCAAGCTTTTAGTAGCGGGAGTCGAAGATACGCTTCGTCTTCTTCTCACTACGCGGCAGCTCGCCCATGGGAACGCCCTTCGCCTCGGGGGTGCAGCCGATCTTCGCCTTGAAGATTGCCGCCAGCTGCTGCTCGCATTGCTCGCGCTCCTCGCCTTCAAGCGGCGTTTCGAACAGCACGGTGAGCACATCGCGGCCGTTGATGGCCTCGATCATGACCTGATACTCGGACGATGCGCCGTCGGTGAACTGCAGCACCTCCTCGATCTGGGAGGGGAACATGTTGCAGCCCTTCACCTTGACCATGTCATCAGTGCGGCCCGTCAGGATGTCGATACGCGGGTGGTGGCTGCCGAACTTGCACTTGCAGTCGCCGGGAATGATGCGCGTAAGGTCGTGCGTTCGGTAGCGGATGAGCGGCGCGCCTTCCTTGCGCAGCGTGGTGAGCACCAGCTCGCCCACTTCGCCATCGGGCAGCTTCTCACCGGTTTTCGGGTCGATGATCTCGCAGTACACGTAGTCTTCCCAGATATGCATGCCGTGATGCTCTTCGCAGGAGATGCCGATGCCCGGGCCGTAAATCTCCGTCAGGCCGTAGATGTCGAAGATCTCGATGCCCAGCTCGTTGGCGATGCGCTGGCGCATCTTCTCGCCCCAACGCTCGGAGCCGATGACGCCCTTGCGCAGGTCAAGCTTATCGCGCAGGCCGCGCTTCTCGATCTCCTCGGCAAGCAGCAGCGCATAGCTGGACGTGCCCGTGATGACGGTGGAATGCAGGTCCTGCATCATCTGCAGCTGCTTTTCGGTGTTGCCGGGACCCATGGGGATGGCCATGGCGCCCAAGCGCTCGCAGCCCAGCTGGAAGCCGATGCCGGCAGTCCACAAACCGTAACCAGGGGTGATCTGAATGCGGTCGGTGTTCGTGATGCCCGCCGTCTCGTAGCAGCGCGCGAACATGGTGGCCCAATCGTCGACGTCCTTCTGCGTGTAAGGGATGACGACCGGGGTGCCCGTGGTGCCCGAGGAGCTGTGGATGCGGATGATCTTCTCGTCCGGCACCGCCTGCAGTCCCAGGGGGTATGCCTCGCGCAAATCCGCCTTTTCCGAGAACGGCAGCTTCTCGAAATCTTCCTGGGTCTGCACGTCGGACAGATCGATGTCCTTGAATTTGCGAGCGTAGAAGGCCGAACGGTCCTTCAGGGTTTTAAACTGCTCTTTGATGACCTCAAGCTGCTCCGGCTTCATCTGCATAGTATGCTCCCTTGTTCAAATGGCTTGCTTCTTTTTTATTCATGCGATGTGAGGAAAAGTGCGTAGGCGCTTCAAGCCCGAAAAAGCTGCGGGAAAGTACGACAAGTCGGCCCCAAGCCTTACAGGTCTTGAAGCTAAAGCCATCGACCAGCCAACGCGGTGCGCGCGGCTGAGGAGAAGTGGATGTCGAATACCGAAGTCATACTGGTCATTGTAGGCCAAACCAAACCGCAAGCAACCCCCAAAACCGGCAACGGGACCGATTTGCGGTCCCGTTGCTTGTTACAGAAGGTTTTTCAGCGCTACTCCCCCACCGCCACGTTGATGGCTTGCAGGTTCATATCCACGAAGCGCGGCTTGACGCAAGCTGCGATTGCCGCGCGAAGGTCTTCGACATCGATGGGCACGCATCCGGTTTGCAAGGCCTTGGCGAGCAGCAGGCTGTTGAGCACCTTGCGGCTGCCGGCTGCCTTCGTGAGCGCGGCATCGTCGACGGGCACGAGCTTCGCCTGCGTATCCGTCAGCGCGCGCTCCATGTTCGCAATCACGTCGCAGGCGCGGTACGGGTTCTTCGACAGCGCCGCCGTCACCGGCTGAACCGCGGTGGTGGCGAACACCAGCGTCCCCGTAGGGGCAAGGAAAGGCAGCACGCGAGCGGCCTCTGCCGGCTCGAACGCGATGATCAGGTCGGCGGTTCCTCGGCTGACCAGGGGCGCATGCACCTGCTCGCCCTTGTTGCCGATGCGCACGTGCGACACCACGTTGCCGCCGCGCTGCGCCATGCCGATGGTCTCGGCCGTGCGCACCTGCCAGCCCTTTTC
>ERZ1034928.161-NODE-161-length-41932-cov-61.381331_pt1 | contig 41932 bp, 66 predicted proteins | sample MGYA00520627_ERZ1034928 | MGnify/ENA primary metagenome ERZ1034928 (study PRJEB33766, sample SAMN09781755) | gut metagenome | biome: gut microbiome | host: Homo sapiens | place: Madagascar | study: EMG produced TPA metagenomics assembly of the PRJNA485056 data...
TAAAGAGATTTCTTTCTACGAAAAATGAACATGAATTTGCTTAATAATTAAGCAGTTGAATGACTTTGTACAGGCATATTCATGGTTGATAATAGATTGTTGCAAAGTGTTTACATTCATTAACATTTTTGATCTTTTTTTCTTTTAAACTATTGACATCATTCAATAATTGTGTTATTATCCAATATGAATCAATAATATCACTTGCTGGGTTGGAATCCGGATTGGACTTTTTCAGGATTTCATGAATATAAAACTTGTTTTTCGAAAAGAATGCTTTGGCTAATTCAGGTTTTTTGGAATTGCCTTTTCCAGTAGATTCTTTTTTGATAAATGTGGGAGGGTACGCAATAAATAATTTTAAATTGGGTGATATATTGTCGAGAATTGATTTTTTCAGAATGGCTGTATTTTCGGCAATATTGAATATCATTCCAGCATGTGAACCCATTGAATAACCTTCAATGGCGATATAAACATGTTGATATGGTTTGATATGTGATTTAATATTTTTAATGCTCCATTCGGATAATTTTATATACCTTTCAAATTCTGTTTGATATTTGATTTCTTGATCGTAAAAATCCAAATGGATAAAAAATTGGTTATGAACATTGAAATCATTTGATTTATTTGGCATGACTTTATTGTGCCAGAGAGCATAACAGAAATATTTACCATCATGGAAAATAGTTATTCCGGGGGAGGTGTATGAATAATCAATTCCGACAAAAATATCATTTGTGTTTGGCATTATATAAATAATAACAAATATTTATATAGACAATGACAAGATATATCGGTAAACAACCTATTCCGGGTCAAGTAGTACAAACTGATTATTGGATTTCGGATGGTTCAAATAAACATAAATTAAAATTTTCACCAGCGAATACGAGATCATTAATCTTATATTATGATGGTATTCCATTAGTTCCGGAAAAGGAATATAATGTAGATTCAAATGGAAATTTGACGTTTGTAACTCCTCCGGCTGTTGGAACAAAATTGCAAGCCTATTGTTCTGTTGTTACGAATATTTCTACTGAATCAATAGCAAAAAATATTTTAAATGTCAAAAATGTTTCAACAGTGGTTTCAGAAACAGGTGTGACAAATATTACTTTGACAGCATCACCGAATGAAACCGTTGAGCTGCATTTGAATGGTTTGCTTCGGGAAAGATCGAAAGACTATTATCTGAATGGTAATATTGTTCAGTTTTATTTCCCCCTGAATAAAAATGATATTATCAATGTAAGATGGTTTGAATATGAATAATGAAAAGGTTATTAAGAAAGATAAAAAATTTTCTTATCATTGTTTTTGGAATTAATAAATTATATATTAAAGAAAGTTTAAAAATGATTAATAATGTGTCTTTTGATGAAGTTTTTGGGAAAGTGAATGAACTGTCGGGTGTCTGGAATGTAACCTTTAACAATAAAAAATATTTTGTCAAATATACAATTGAGAAGGATAAAACCGAATATACTTTTTTGGATTTTGGAGAAGATTTTAAAAAGTGTCTTGAAAATGTCGTATTCCGGGTTTTTGATTTTGAGTTTAATAAAAAAGATACATTTTCCAATTTCAGGTAAAAAAAATATTAAAATATGAGTGGAATTATTGATTTTGTTGTCTGTTTTCGATTATTGCAATTGCTTTTGACGGATTGGGAAAAAACAGAACAATACAAAAAAGGAATTGTTGATAAAAATGGTAAATGGCTTGTTTCCGAAAAAGAAATGACACTTGAACAGAAAAAAGTCTATTCACCATTGGTCAGATTTGCATTCAATCTTCGAAAATTTATCAACAAAGTACCCGGTGGAAAACTTGGCGCCGCCGCTGTTGTTTTGCAATCACTTCGGAAACCGGTTTACTTCAAGGAAGAAATTGAAAATTGCCCGAATGTTTATAATATGATTGAGACGTCTATTCTCATTCTGGAAAATACTATTCTTGAAGAGGAAGGTTCGGATGGTGAATTGCAAACAGATAAGGCAGATTCTACAAATTCTGATAATTCATTTGTCACAACAAAAAATATCGCAATGCCTGAAAAGCCTGTGTATTTCAAAAAAGGTGTTTTCAAAAGAAAAAATGAATTGAATCAAATTAAAGAATGTTTATATGATGTGGAAATGGATTTCAGAAAATTATAAACTCATTGGTATAGGGCTTCTGGGTTTTGTTTTTGTGCTCGGGCTGTATTATTTGAAATATCAATCCGCAAAAATTGAATCATTGAAAAATAATATTGTCATATTGAACACAGAAAATGAAAAGGTAAAACATAATATAGATTGTTTGCTTAGTGATTATCAAAAAATAAGTAATTCGATTGAAACATTTGATAAAAACAATCAAATTATACAAAACAAGGTCAATAAAAATAATTCTGATATTCGGCAAGCCATGCAGTATATTAAAGATGGGTATTCGACCGATGAAGAAAAGCTCAATAAATTTAATGAACTGAATAAATCGCTTATGGCAGAATTGATGACAGTTAATGAAAGACAACAAGAATGAAGCATTGCTTTAAATATTTCGTTTCCATATTTCTTATACTATTATTAGTGACAGGGTGTGCAAGTCTGAAATCTGATACCAGTGACGAAAATTCTTCATTGATTCCCCCAAAAAAAGATACAACAAATTTGATTTTAACGTTAGAGCCAATCGAATTTGATGGTGTTATGAATCAAAAATCAGGGATATGCTTTAAAGATGTTCAGGATGCAGAGAATTATCTAATCAATTATAATAATATATATTCTTACATCTCTCAACAAAAAAATGTCATTGAATATTATGAAAAAAGTTTTTATGAATAATTTTTCATTTTCTTGACCTAGGTCAATGTTTTCTGAATAATTCAGGGTATAATAATAACCATTGAGAGACACACATTATAGGCTATACAAAAATGAACTTGAAAGATAAAATTGTAAAAATTCTTGAAGACAAAGACCTTTACAAAGGAAATTATATTACCAATGTTACTTCCAATATTCGGAAGGAATTGAAATCAAAAGGTTATACTACGAAACAAGTATCTGTTCGACAACATTCTTCCAGATATGATTATGTTGTCAATGTAACCATTAAGGATGTTGTTAATGTCAATCCGGATGATGTTCATTCTATTGTCAAAAAATATGAAAAGTTCGATAGGGATGAACGAACTGGCGAAATTTTGCAAGGTGGAAATACATTTATTTTTGTGGAATATGATTATTCAGAAGTTGAACGTGAATACTCTGATATTATGAAAAAATTGATCGAAAAACTGGTAAGTCTGAAAGGTCGATTTTTTGAGTTGAAACCGGGGTTTGAAGTTGCTTTGGTTGGTGGTCAAGCTGGCGGGTTGAATGAAAAATTTGCGATTTCTGAAAAAGGCAAAAAAGCGATATTTGTTAAACGTAATGATTTGATGGTTAAATTGGCGCAAATGAAAATCAAAGAAAAAGACATTAAATAATAAAAATATTAAGTTTTAAATCCCAAATGCGTGTTGATTTTTTGTCAACACGCATTTTTCATAAATAACATATATTGACATATTATTTTTTATATATAATGGCTGATAAAAATTATACAACAATATTTGGAAATGAGATTTTTTATTTCAGGCATTTAGCCAATCTAAATACCATTTTCGGGACCCTGTTTAATAATATTCGAATTTGTCGTACTTCGGCAAACAAAAAGAAAACGCAATTGATAAAAGTACCGCTGTATTATGCCAAAAAAAATAAATTGATAAGTGCTGTAATACAGGATCAATATAAAGCCAAGCCTGTTCAAACAGTTTTTCCGATATTGTCATTTTCCAGAAACAGCAATTTTACCTTTGATGAAAATCGTCAATTAAGAACAACAAACCCTATACAAAAAGGCGGGTATTCCTCAACACAACCAGCACCTTATAATATTGGGTTTGACCTGAATATTGTATCAAACAATCAAGAAGATGTTTGTATGATTCTTGAGCAGATTTTACCATTTTTTCAACCTGATTATATAGTCAAGGTTGACATGCTGCCAGAATCATTAGGAATCAAGCGAGATGTTGTCATACGTTTGGAAAGTATTAGTGAAGATGATGAAGGTGTTTTTGGAGATTTACCTTCAACATTAATATATACAACAACATTATCTTTTGTTATTGAAACATATTTTTATCCACCAAGCAAGCCATATACACAAATTAAATGGGTTAAAGCAGATTTGTTTGATATGAACGATAATGACAAATTTGTTACATTATCAACCAGAATAAATCCATTGGAAGCTAATGAAACAGATGAATATGCTATTGTTAATGAAAAATTAGAGGATAAAGGTTAAAGGTTAATATGAACGATTTAACAGATTCTGTAAATATATCGGAATTTCTTGATTTGAAGGTTCCGGATGACAATGATCAAAATTATGAAATCGAAACATTTAAAAAAATAGAATATACAGATATATCAGATGAAAATGAAGAAATTATAAAATCAAAGATTATAAAAGATCAAGAGTTATCCAGACAATATCTTAAAACAAGTATTGAAAAAATGTTTGAACTTGCTGATTGCTTACAAACCGATCTGAAAAAATTTGATACGCCCAATATTGAATATGTCGAAGCCCTGAACAACACTCTTAAAAACATATCATTGGCTTGTACAAATTTTTCAAAAATTAATCAACAGTCTATGATGGCATTGCAATCTGGAAACAATAAAAAATCAAATGAACCTGTAAAATCAACAAACGGTGATGTAAATAATACAACTAATAATGTTCAGAATAATATTTTATTCAACGGGAACTTACAGGATTTATTAACAGCTATCAACGATGAGAATAAAGGTAATGTGAAAATATTAAATGAGTGATTTTGATACTATTGATGATGATGTTTTCTATAATAAAGACCCGAGTTTACCGGCTCTGGGATCAAATCATAAGTTCACGCCAGATGAAATTGCCGAAATCGTAAAGTGCAAAAATGATCCGATATATTTCATTAAGAATTATGTCAAGATTACGAATCTGGATTCAGGTGTCCCCATTCCTTTTAATCTTTTTCCGTATCAGGAAAAATTGATTCAGCAATATCATGAAAACAGATTTTGTGTCAGTATGTGTGGGCGCCAAATGGGTAAAACAACCACTGCCGGCGCATATTTCTTATGGAGCATTCTGTTCAATAATAACTATACAATTGGTTGCATGGCAAATAAACTTTTCATGGCAAAGGAAATCCTGACAAGAATCAAGGATATGTATGTGCTACTTCCGAGATTTTTAAAAATTCCTGTCGTGACTTGGAATATGTCATCAATACAATTGACTAATAAATCACGAATTATTACAGCAGCTACATCGACATCAGCTTTTCGTGGAGCATCCCTGAATGTTTTATATGGTGATGAATTTGCTTTTGTCCCGCCAAATATTCAGTCTGATTTTATGGCTTCGGTTTATCCGACTATTTCATCAGGTAAATCATCAAAGATTATATTCACATCTACCCCAAATGGTATGAGTGGTGAATTTTATAAGATATGGATAGATGCTATTGAAGATAGAAATCGTTATAATGCATTGAAGTTTATATGGTCAGATGTTCCGGGCAAGGATGACCATTGGAGAGAAGAAACGATTGCCAATATTGGCGAAACACGATTTAATGTGGAATATAATTGTGAGTTTATGGGTTCGTCAAATACCCTTATCGCTCCGGATATACTCAAACGATTAAGATGGGCTGATCCTGTTTTGACTGATAAATTTTTGAAAATCTATCAGAAACCCGAATCCGGAAAAGTATATTTCATGACTGTCGATGTTGGTCAAGGAAAAGGATTAGACTATTCGACATTTACAATTTTTGATATAACAAATAAAAATAAAATTGAACAGGTTGCAGTATATCGTAATAATGAAATTGAACCATCCATTTATCCAACTATTATTGCTCAAACATCAAAATATTATAACGATGCATTTGTGCTTGTTGAAAATAATGATGCAGGGGTGTTAGTAGCCGATATTTTATATAATGATTTGGAGGTTGAAAATTTATTATTCACTAAAAGGGAATCTACCAAAGGTGGCATTGCTACTGGGCAATACAAATTATCATTTAATGGTTCACCCGGGGTTCGTACAACAAAATCTGTCAAAAACACAGGTTGCATTAATCTAAAGCAATTGATCGAATCAGGTAATTTGATTTTAAATGATAGCGATACAATTTCTGAACTAATGGTTTTTATTGATAAAGATCAGAAGGGTATTTTTGCAGCCGAACAGGGAGAACATGATGATTTGGTCATGAATTGTGTTCTTTTCGCTTGGGCGATGAACGAAAAATTCTTCAAGAATCTCATGGAAATTGATTTTCGCATGGATTTGTATAAGGAAAAAATCGAAGAAACAGAAGAGAGATATAATTTTTCAGGGTTTTTTGTAAAGGATGGAAATATTATAGATAATGATACATTTGTAAGTAATGGTGTTGTCTGGGATAAATTAGAAAATAATTTTTAGTATAAACTTTAAAATGTCATTCTTTATAATATAAATATAAATATAGGATTTTGAAAGAATTTTATTTTTTAACTTATATAATAAAGAATAATAAATGAGTATTATACCTGATTTATCCCCCGGTGTAAAATGGGAAGAAAATGACCAATCTACATATGTCGCTGCGGCTGCTGGTAAGGTTGGTGCGTTAGCTGCAAAATTATCATGGGGTCCAACAAATACAGTTATGTATATTGATAATATGCAAACTGTTTTAGATTCTTGTGGATATCCAGACGAAAGCAATATGTCTGATTATCTCATGATTAAAAGTTTTTTGGCATATAGTAATACATTATATTTGACTCGTGTTGTTGGAACGGACGCCAAAAATGCGTATGCTCTTGCTGCGGGTGCAGAAACCCCGGAAGAAACTATCAATGTCGGTAATTCGGATGCTTATTCAAAATTCAATTATCCGTCTGGTGTCATTGCTATTGGTAAATATCCCGGAAGTGCTTTTAATGGTTATAAGACACGAATTTACAATTATGCGGGAATTGCTATTCGAGACTGTGAAAAATATGATTATGGTCGAGAAATTCAAACCGATACTATTGTTGTGACATCAAAGGGTTCAGCGACTGTTGGTGCGACACTCACAGTTACTGATACGGATATTGGCGATTATAAGCCAAGGGCTGGTGATTGGGTTATCCTAATGTCCTCAAGTAATGCTGGGATGTTCACGAACAAGTTATATGAAAAAGGTGGTGTTCTGGCGAAAATTGTTTCGCAATCCTATGATGAAGGGAATAATTCATACACCTTTATTCTTGATTCGCAAATTGCAGATGGCACTATTGGTGAATGTTTTATTTTTCATGATAATTATGTGACCAACATTCCTGATCCAAATTATGCATTTTATCAATTGACTAATTTAGATGGAAATACTGTCGAATCTTTTACGTCTAAAGTCAGTGAAATTGTTGATGATATCAATCGTAAATCTATAGCTATTTGGATGGATGATATTGGCATTCCTGCCATTCAGGCTTCGCCAGTTCTGGAATTTGAATTGGTCAATGGAACTTCCGGTGAAGAAATTTCAGATGTCAATTATATCAATTCTTATTCTGTGTTTAAAGACAAAGAAGGCTATGTGATTGATTTTCTGATGTCGGGCATGGCAGGTATTACATGTCAGAAATACTTGGTTGATGAAATTTCTTCTTCCAGAAAAGACTGCGTGACCTTTTTGACACCTCCATACTCTGCCGTTGTTGATAATAAGGGCAACGAAGTCGATTCAGTTCTCGAATGGCGAACCCAGATCGGTGCATCAAGTTATGCATTTATCGAAGGATGTTGGAAGCAGATTTATTCTGAGTTTGATGGTAAATATTATTGGATTCCGACAAATGCCGATACCGCTGGTTTATGCACTTTACGTGATCCGTGGGTAGCAATTGCCGGAAAAAATTATGGTTCGATCAAAAATTGTATCAAGATTTCATGGCAGCCTAATAAAACACAATATGATGTGTTGTTCCAGAAAGATGTCAATGCAATAAAAACTATTTCTGGTTCCGGAACTTTCTTGTGGGGCGATAAAACAGCGTATGGAACCAATTCGGCTTTAGATGCATTATCAGTAAGAAATACCCTGATATACATAGAAAGAATTATCCAGAATTATGCTGAATCCGTTCTTTGGGAAAATAATACGCCATCGACGCAGCAAAGATTTAAATTAGCTGTTACCCAAAGATTGAATACGATTAAGGGTGCGGAAGGAATTTCGGATTTTGAAGTTATTTGTGATTCATCTGTCAATACAGCGGATGTTATTAATAACAAAATGTTTGTTGCGAAAATCAGAATCAAACCTGTCTTGCCGATCAGAAACATTCTTTTGGAATTTATTGTTACTGAGCAAGGTGCTGAATTTAGTGAAACGAATGAATAATTCATGATATAAATACCCTATATTTGAATTATCCAAATAATTTTAAATTATGTCTTTTTTAAATACATTGCTGGAACAGGTTTTCGGGATTGAATTAAATCGGAAACCTGTCGAGAAAATCGAAACGCCTATTTTTGTAGATACCCCCGATGGATCATATATTGTTCCCGCCGGCGGGGAAAGGTCAGTTTTATATTATGATTATTCCGTCACGACAGACGGAATGAATGAAGTTCAGCTCATCAATACTTACCGAGAATTATCAAAAGACCCAGAAGTAGCGAAAGCGATTGATGAAATTTCATCTGAAGCAATCGCTTCTTCTGAAAATTATGTTGTAACGATTGATTTTGATAATATAGATGGGTTTCCAGATAAAACCAAAGAAAGAATTGTTAAAGAGTTCGAAAAAATTCAAAAACTGATGGGATTTAAAGATTTCCCATCAGTGCATTTTGAAAGGTTTTATATTGACGGGAGAATCTATTATCACATTCTGACATCAAATAAAACAACTGATGGAATTAAAAAGATTATTTTAATTGATCCGAGAACTTTAAAACCAATTAAAGAAAAGGATTTAAATTCCAACAGCAAGAATCTGTATGATATAAGTAAAGATAAAAAATTTTATGTCTATACTCAACAGGAATTGGTTAATGATTATACGGTTAATCAATATTTAATCAATAAAGTTTCATCAGAAGAAATCATTTTAACGGATGATTCTATTGCATATGCCAATTCTGGATATTATGGAGATACGAATGTCCCGTTGTCCTATTTACATAATGCAATTCGCCCAGCCAATCAATTAAGAATGATCGAAGATTCTTTGGTCATATATCGTTGGGCGCGGGCGCCAGAAAAAAGAATTTTTCGAATTGATGTTTCTGGAATGCCAAGGCACAAGCAAGATCAATATTTGCGCGAGACTATCAATAAATTCAAAAACAATTCATCCTACGATTCTACGACAGGGAAAATAAAAGATTCCAGACGGCAAATATCCATGTTGGAAGATTTCTATTTTCCAAAGACGGAAGGAAATAATGGTACTGAAGTAGAAACATTGGCTGGCGGGCAAATGATTTCGGGCGATTTACCCGATTTAAGTTATTTTCGAAAAAAACTTTTAACAGCTTTAAAAGTCCCATTATCGAGATTCAATGAAGACGGCAGTTCAACAGTTTTTTCAAGAAGCTCTGAAATTTCCCGTGATGAAATCAATTTTCAGAAATTTGTCGCCAAATTACAAAAACAATTTTCATTTGTATTTTTGAAATTGCTTGAAGTCCAATTGAGGCTTAAAAAAATAATCAATGAAAAAGAGTGGGATGTTTTAAGAGAAAATATTAATTTTGTTTGGGAACAAGATAATCTGTACAGTGAATTAAAAGAATCCGAATTAATGTCAAATAGATTAGGATTATTAGGACAGGTTGAACCTTACATTTCCAAATATTTTTCGAATCGTCAGGTGATGAAAAAGATTCTTCGCATGACAGATGATGAAATCATTACCATTTCCAAGGAAATTAATCAAGAACGTAAAGAAATGGGTAAAGATGTTGAAAATGCTGATGTTTCAAGAACTGTTCAGACAAATCCTACAGCTATTGTTCCGGGGGCTGAACCTTTGATTTTCAAAAATATTATTGGGAGTGATGATCCCGAAGCTGAAAAAGAATCCCCGGTTGAAGATCGTGAAAAAAGAATAAACCCAGAAAAATGATTGATACTATAAATGTTTTAGATAATTTTAGGAAAGTCCTGATTGAATCTATTGACGAAATTATCTTGAATGAAGTGACTTTTAAAAGAGTTATTCGAAAAGGCAAAGTTGTCAAAAAGGTTAAAAATATTCGTGGACCAAATTATCGTATTGTCCGAAAAGGTAATCAGGTTAGATTTGTTCGAAAGACCGCTCAGGAAAAGCGAAAAAGAAAACTTGCCATGAAAAAGGCATGGCGAAAAGGAAAATCATCAAGACTAAATAAAGCCAAAAGAACAATCCGGAGATCGAAAATCCGAATGAAAAGTTTTTACAGAAAGAAAAAATAATGACAACAGCAAAAATAGCATTGGTCGAAGATTTGTTTGGTGAAACGTTGATTGAAAATGAAACGACTGGAAAAGATACCTATATAAAAGGTATTTTCGCACAAGCAAATGTAGTCAACCGGAATAAAAGAATTTATCCAGAAGAAATAATGGATAGAGAAATAAATTCTTATATCGAAAACTGTGTTAATAAATCTCGTGCTGTTGGTGAATTAAATCATCCGGATAATCGTTTAACAATTGATCCTTTGTGCGTTTCGCACAATATTGTCGAACTTAAAAAAGATGGTACAAATTATATCGGAAAAGCCAAAATTTTAAAAACCCCAAGAGGTGAAATTGTTAAAGGATTGATTGAAGGTGGTGTGCAATTAGGGGTATCAACACGTGGTTATGGATCAGTAAAAAAGATAAAATCCCAAATATCCGAAGTGCAGAATGATTATAAAATGGTCTGTGTTGATATTGTTTATGCACCATCTGCACCTGATGCATTTGTTGATACGATTGTTGAATCCGAAATTTTGGAAAAAACTTTTGAAAGCAATTTGCTGGAAGAAGAATTTGAAAGTTGGCTGAAATTTCGTCAAATGATTAAAGAACAAAAAGATGCAAATGATAGATTCATATTAGCATCAAATCTTTTTAAATCAGCATATTTAAAATTATAAATAAATATTGTTAAATTATATAAATATAATCAGTTAAAACCAAACGTTTGTTAAAAAATGATAAAGAAAAAATATTTGCAAGAGTTGATCGAAGAAGAATTAAAGAAAAATGCTTCTTCTGATGAAACCGACAAGAAAGATGAAGATTGTCCATCAAAGAAATCCGAAGATGATAATCTGGAAGAAAAGAATAAATCCGTAAAATCGGAAAACGAAAAATCTTCTGAAACCCCGGATGACGAAAAAAAGGATGATGATTTGGAAGAAAATAAGAAAAAATCTGAATCAGAAGAAGATAAAGGCAATGATGATAAATCCGATGATAGTGAAGATTCTACCGATAAAAAAACCGATATGAAGAACGAAGCAGTCGAACAGTTAATCGGTATGATCGAATCGGGCTTACCAAGTCAGGAAATTGCCGAACGGATTTTTAAAGTTACTCAAGAATCGGTTTTAGAAGCGGTCAATCAGAAAACGGAAACTCTTGAAGAATCCATTGAAGAAAAATACGCTGCCATTCTGGAATCTCAAATTTCAGAACTGGAAAAGGAATTTGCCTCTGCTACCAAAGATATCGTTTTGGAAAAAATCAAGGTTGTAGAATCTGAATATAAAGATATTGTCAAAGAAAACGAAAATTATCAGGAAGCGGTTGATAATATTTTGTCGATTTCGAAAGATTTTGATGAACAGCTTTCCAAATTAGAAGAAGACAACAAAGAATTGAAATCTCAAAATCAGATATTGGAAAATACCATTGTTTTCAATGAAAAAACAAAGAATTTTGCATTATCTGATGTTGATCGTATTAATACAGTTGTTTCAGAAGAATCTTATTCTTTGGATAAAAAAGAATTTGAAAAACTGCTTGAAACAGCTTTTGAAAAATTTGATTTGACAGAAGAAACTAAATCTGTCGAAGACAAAAAATCTTCTGAAGTTTCGAATGCACAGAAAATGAGTGAAGAATGTATGGACATCATCAAAAGTGCAACGGCTCTGAAGAATAAAACTATTTGGTTTTAATTATAATATAAATATACAAAAGTAATAAAAAATAACAAGGATTTTAAATAGATATGAATAAAAACGAACTTTCAGAAGATTTTCGTAAAAAACTGCTGGCAGAGGATGAAAAGCAGATTGCCTTGGAAGAAAAGTGGAACGAATTTCTGGATGATGAACATTTCGGTAAAATCGAAGATAAAGATGCTCGTAAATTCACTGCTCGGTTGTTGGAAAATCAGGTAAGCATCCATGAAGCTGCTGGTGAAACGACTACTGCCAATATGGCAATGTATGATCCGGTTGCGATTTCCATGCTTCGCCGTGCTGCTCCTTATATGATTGCACCGAAGGTGATGGGTGTTGCTCCATTGAGTCAGCCGACTGGTTTGGTTTTTGCACTGCGCTCCCGTTATACCAATAAGGATGGCGCAGAAGCACTGTTCAATGAAGCCAATACCGCATTCTCTGGCGATGGTGTTCATTCGGATGCTGTGATTGCTCCTGTTGCGGGTAAGGTTGCAACGGTCCAGTCTGCCGCTTCAGCCGATATTGTAGTTGATAGTGTTGATGGTCTTTCGGCAGGTGTTTATGTTATTGCTGAAGGTGTTCCGACGGGTGCGAAAATCAAGAGTATTGATGCAGGTGCCAAGAAAATTACTCTCGATGTTCCAACGACATCGGCACTGGCTGCTGATACTGTCTTGGGGTATGCAACCGGCTACGGTACGGCAATGGAAACTTCCAAGGGCGAAGGCGATATTCTTCCCAAGATGTCTTTCACGATTGAAAAAGTTTTGGCAAGTGTCGGAACAAGGCATTTGGCAGCAGGTTGGTCAATTGAAACTGAACAGGATTTGAAATCCGTTCATGGTATGTCTGCTTTACAGTTGCTGTCTGACATTATGTCCACCGAATTGTTGGCAGAACAGAATCGTGAAATTGTTCGCACGCTTTACAACAGTGCGATGGTTGGTGCAACAAATCAGGCAACCCCGGGTGTATATGATCTGCAAAATGCTGATGCTCGTTGGCTTGGCGAACGTCTGAAAGCATTGACTTTCCAAATGGAACTTGAATCAAATGCAATTGCTGTTGCTACAAAACGTGGTCGCGGTAATGTTATGATTGTTTCGCCGAATGTTGCTGCCGGGCTGGCAATGGCAGGTGTACTGTCTTATAGCAAACTTGCGAATGAAAATCTTGGTGGTGACTTTACCAAATCCACTTATATGGGTAAAATGAACGGTGTTATTGATGTATATGTTGATCCATATGCAACAAACAATTTTGCACTGATCGGTTATCGTGGTCCATCTCAAGCAGATTGCGGAGCATTCTATTGTCCATATATCCCAGTTCAGATGTTCCAAGCTCGTGATCCTGCAAGTTTCCAACCGAGAATTGGCATGAAGACGAGATATGCAATCCTTTCGAATCCATTCAATGATACCGAAGGAAAGATTCTTCCGAGAACCAACACTTATTACCGAGTATTCGGCATTAAAGGTCTGGAATAAACTTGGAATAATCAAGAAAACAGAAATTAAATTTTTCTGATGCAAAAGCACAAAGTTTCAAAACTTTGTGCTTTTCTTTTTATGAAAATGGGGTATAATTAAACCCATTTAAATATTAAAATAATAAAATACTACATTTAAATTGCGTTTTTATAAATTTTATAGTACAATTATACCATAATAATTAACGTTTTTAATGATGGACAAAAAACTGGAAAAAATCGTTGAAATTTGCGCCAAAAATGGGAAAATCATATCAAATTATATCAAAAAATCGTATTTTTTGAGCATAAACGAAGGCGAATTGTGGGATTATTTTATTGAGAATACAGATTTCATGAATTGTGAAAAAATTTCTCATCGTGTGAAATTTTTAATGGCAGGATATGATAAGGAATTACCAAAGTGTTATTGTGGAAAAGATGTAAAGATTCTTGATAATAAGGTTTCCAAGTATTGTTCAAGCTATTGCGCCAATCATTCAAAAGAAAAGGCAATAAAAGTTTCTGAATCAAAAAGGAAACGGGATGCTAGTGTTTCCAATCAAAAACGAATGAAAACCATGATTGAAAAATATGGTGTTCCGTTCAATTCTCAAAGAAAAGATATTAAAGAAAATGTTTTACAAAAATCTCCACTTGATGAAGTCGCATTGGGGAAATTAAATTCAAAAGAATGGCTGTATAACGAGTATATTAAAAAAGATCGTACATCGGTAGATATTGCCAAAGACTTGAATGTATATTATGGAACGGTTATTGATTATCTGCGGAAACATGATATTGAAATCAAGCATGTCATTTCAAGGTCGGATATCGAAAAGGATATTTCGGATTTTATAATAAAATCCGGGTTTACAATTAAAAACAATTATATTGGCATTTACGATGATAATCGCGAAGTGGATATATTCATCCCGGATAAAAAAATGGCGATTGAAATTAATGGTTTATACTGGCATACTGAAAAATATTGTTTACGTTTGAAACACAGAGATAAAAAGGATGATGCTCTTAAAAATGGAATTGATCTAATACATGTTACAGATTGGGATTGGAAAAATAAACCCGAAATCATAAAATCCATTCTATTGAACAGATTAGGTATAAATGCATTAAAAATAAGTGGAAGAAAATGCACTATTGATGAAAATATAAGTAGTCAGGTTGCAAGAAATTTTTTCAATCAAAATCATATCAAAGGTTTCAAGGGTTCACAATATTATATCGGATTAAGATCAAACGAAACCAATGAGATTGTTATGATGGTTTCTTATGATATAAAAAATGAATTACTTGAGATCGTGCGGCAATCATCAAAACTCAATACAAAAATAATCGGCGGATATAATAAATTGTTGCATAAAATCATTCAGAAACATAAGAGCATCAAAAAAATTCATTCGTATGTTGATAAGGATTATTTTAATGGTTCTTTTTACAGGGGTAATGATTGGGAGCAATTACCAGATACTGATGTAGGTTATTTTTGGACAAATGGGAATGAAAAAATATCAAGGTATCAGTGTCAAAAATTGAAAAATGAAATCAATGAAATGCAATCAAAAGGATTTTACAGATTTTATAATTCTGGCAATTATAGATTTATTAAATATATCGAAAGAGAGGAATATAACTGATGCTGAAAGTATTTATCAGCCAGCCAATGAATGGAAAATCATTTGAAGAAATAACCAATGAACGAAAGTCATTGGTAGAACAGTTTAATAAGAATGATTGTGAAGTTATTGATTCGGTGATTGACGAAACTCCAAATGTCAAAAATTCTGGATTGTATTGTCTTGGTGAATCATTAAAATTGCTATCTGATGCTGATGCCGCCATATTTATGGATGGTTGGCAAACTGCTAGAGGATGCTGGATTGAACATGAATGTTGTATTCGATATAATATTCCAATAATTTATAAAAACGATCATGAAAGTTTATCTTAAAAAAGATTCCAACACATATATCAAAATAATGGCGGATTCAAAAATCATATATGATAAAATATATGATTATTTTTCTTTCAAACTGGATTCAAGAATATCAAATCCATACAAGCCCGGCATGATTTTTTCTGAATATGTCAGATTGTTCAATAAAAAAACAAATAAAATTTATATCGGGCTGTTGAATCAAGTTGTTTTGTTTTGTCAAAAAAATAAATTTGATATTCAGCTTGATCCAGAATTGTTGACTATATTTAATGATGATGCATATGATGAAAAATATGTTGAAAACTGGATATCAACATTAAATTTAAGTTCTGGCGGAAATAAAATCAATGCGCGGGATTTTCAAACATCATTAGTAAAGAAAGTTATACAGAATAAACGATTGGTTGGTTTGTCTGCAACATCATCCGGTAAATCATTAGTTATATACATATTGTTACGTTGGTTTATAGAGCAATCACGTATTCTGAATGATGATGAAAATAAAAAGATACTGATTATCGTTCCATCAACCATTCTTGTCGATCAGTTATATAATGATTTTAAGGATTATTCTGTACTCAATAAATTTGATGTTGATAAGTATATTGCGAAAATATACGGCGGGAAAGACAAGATTTCCAAACACCGGATCAAAATATCAACATGGCAATCCTTACAGAATATGCCAGATGAATATTTTGAGGATTTTAGCGTTGTCATATGTGATGAGGTGCATAAAGCCAAAGCCAAGGTATTGACAAGTATTATCAGAAAATGCTATAATAGTGAATATCGAATAGGGCTTACAGGCTCATTAGATAATAGTCTGACAAATAAAACTATCATCATGGGATTATTCGGGCAAGTGCATAAAATCATCAATGCAAAAGAATTGATTGAAAGAGGGGATGCAGCCAAACCAGAAATAACTATAAATATAATCGAGCATACCGAAAATGCACCAAATGATATGAATTATAATGATGAGGTGCCGTATTTCCGAAATAACGAAAAACGCTCTCAATATATCATTGAGTTGTTAAAAAAACTTAATGGTAATACCATGATATTGGCTGTTAATGTCGGAGAAATGATTATACCATTGTCGGAAATGATTAAAGAAGCTGTTCCGGGTAAAAATGTCTTGGTCATTCATGGTGATACTCCTTCGGAAGATCGAATTGCCATTCGTGATATTCTTGAATCAACTGATGATAATGTACTTGTATGTTCGTACGAAACTGTTGGTACTGGATTTTCTGTCAAAAACATTCAAAATATGATTTTTGCACAATCTTATAAAAGCATTATCAAAATCGTTCAGGCTATCGGACGTGGCATTCGTATCAAATCAGGCAAGACAAAGGTGTTTATTCATGATATAATAGATGTGTTCAGTGAAAAAATGAACACATATTCTTATGCACATGGTGTTGAAAGAATGCGAATTTATAAATCTGAAGGGCATGATTTTAAAATCAATAAGGTAAAAATCTAAAATATGGAAAAATTTAAAAAAGCAATTATCAACAATGTATTGGAAGAAAGTGTAAAGGATTCTCATTCATTCCAGAAAAACACAACCTATTCTTCTGGAAAAGATGTTTTTAAATTTCTCGAAAGGAAAGGGAAATTGGGTGTTTTTCTGAACACCAAAACAAACAAAAAGATCGAAAAGGAAATCCTTGTTATGCCCGCTTTGGGAGCTGCCCCGAGAGAAGAATATGTTAAATTGTCTGATGATACATGGCTCAAAGCATGGTTTAACAAAGTCTCGGATAAAAAATCATATTATTCTGACGAAAAACAAATGTATTCCGGCAAATCTTATAAACATGTCAATTAAATAAAGGTATATAAAAATATGACTATGAATAAAAAAACGTTGACCGATTCTATCTTAGGGGTTTTGGAAGAAAATTCTTTGTTAGAAACCAAACAAGAATATTTGCTTGCCAAAAAGAAAGCGGATAAACTGTCAAAAGATGTCATCAAACAAAGAATTTTGAAGATGATGAAAGATGCAGAGAATCTTTCTCCAGAAGACACCAAACTTTATCAAATTTATTTGGACATTTATAAATCCAAGTCAACCGAACAGGAATTTTTGAATTTGATGAATAAGATTTGATGTGATTGAGTTAACGATTCATGAGATAGCCCGTTTTGCCGACAAGTATGATTCTCAAAGAATACAAAATCTACTTGACAGCATAAAAAGAATGGGCTATCATAAAGTACAAGTTCGAGATAATGATCTTTATGGGTTTGTTAAAGAATTGATTAATGATGCTATGAAAAATTACATTCAAAAAATTTCTGAAATCCTGTATCAATATGATTTCCTTCTGACAGGCTGTCAAGAAAATCCGGATATGAAAGATGAATATCGAGATGTCAGTGAATTGATATATTCGTTGGTCAAACGTTCCGGCGGAAAACTGTCAAAAGATGATCTGGTTTACGTATTTGACAGTTTGTTTGAGTATGATATTTTGAATGATATGGGCGTTTGCGAACATACTATTCAGGAATGCGTTACTAAAATCGAAAATTTGTTTAAAAAAGATGGTGAACAATAATGGTCAACAATCAAGAAATCATCAATGAAGCATCGTTGGGAAGATTCTGGAAACATTATAATGATAATGAACCCATTGCCTTTATTTCTGCTGACAGGAATGAGAATACCAAACAGGAAAATAAAGCCAATTATCAAAAACTGAAAAATGCTGTTTCTATGGCTGGATTTGGATATAATCGCATTAAAGGCGGATATGTCGAAGAAGGTGGTGTTAGAGTAGAAGATGAAAATAGTCTTGTTATTTATGCATCAAAAGATCGTGAAAAAGAACTTTTGAAATTAGTCATGTCTTTGGGTATCCGTTTTAAACAATCATCTATCATGTTTATTGATACAGATGGGAATGTTAATTGGTACTCAACCCGAAATGATTGTTGGTTTGGAAAAATTGGAACTAAAAAACCTTTAGGAAAATTCCAAACCAACAATATTAATGATTTCTTTACAAAAATCGGTAAAAAAGAATTTAAATTCAAATCATTGGATGAATCTGAAATTTATAAACCATCATTGTCAGAAAGACAATTATCTTCCGAATTTAAAAGATTGTTGAAAAATCTTTCTGATACCGATGAAAATGTTATGGATGTTTGGGATTCAAGATTTGTTGAAAATTCCATTCCGGAAGATGACATGAAAGAAATCAAAAAACTGTCGGAACTGTTTTCTCAAATCATAAATGATGATGTCCGAAATGTACATACTGGAACCGGGAGATCAAAAAAGTATGACAAAAAGGATAAAGACAGGATTGAAAAAGAACAATCAAAAGTTTCCGAATTTCCGGATTTTTATAAAAAAGAAGGATGGGAATTTATAGCATTGGGGAATCATGCTAAAGCAAGAGCATTCCAAAGGCGACCTGACATGACTGATAAAGATTGGAAAAGTTTGCATTCAAAAGTTTTTTGGAAAATCCGGGATGATAAGCTGAAATCTGGGGTTTATCTTTTTTATTCAAAATCTATGGAGCAAGGATATGTCTGTAGAGTTTTGAAAGATAAAAAACAGGTTAAAATCATTACTGTTTTGCCGAAAGGTGCTAAAAATCCATCTCTAGGATCAGACACACAAGAAAAAACACAGCTAGCAGTCATGGAAGGTGCTGAATATTCTACTGAAATGGTATTGCTCGAAAGCGGAATAACACAATATGAATTTATTGAATTAGAATAAAGATCAATAAATCAACATTAGCAAACCGGTCATTTCTGACCGGTTTTTTTTGTTTTCTTGACCTAGGTCAATGTTTTCAAAAATAATGAGCGTATAATTATAACCATTGAGAGAACACAAATTTAGGAGATAATAAAATGTTTGAAGTCAATCAAATTATTGCTCATAAAAACAACAAATATCTTGTTTTGGAAGTTCTCAAAACAGAAATTTCTGGAAAAGAAATTAATGCTTATGTTTGTAAATGGATTAACACAAAAACTGGGAAATTCTTTCCGGGAACGACTTATTTGAATGATAGCATGTTTTAATAGGAGTTAAATAATGTATTCATTGCGACACATTGAAGATGGGATAATGTTTAAGAACTATAAACGGAAAAAGGAACTCGAAAAGTTCCTTTTAGCTATTCCAAAAACAAAATTTGAGAAATATCTCGAATCGTACTGGATGTTGAAAGGTATTGGATTCGATAATGATGTTCGAATTTACATAGATTTTTTTGACAGTCTTTTCTTTGGTTGTGAAGTAATCATAAAAAAGAAAGCCCTAAATGGTGAAGATGAAGTGATACTAGAATCATTTTGCTATTGGAATAATAAAATCAGAAATCACATTTTGAAGAAAGAATCAAAACAGGTTGACAAGAAAGAAACCTTGAATGAGTTTTTCGATTACGTTGATGTGTACAATACTGATTTTTACGATCAAAATAAACCGTATATTTAATAGATCATGGAAAACATTAAAAACAACATTTTGTTCATTGTCCGAGGATTGCCGGGTTCGGGCAAGTCAACTTTCGCCAATAAGATCAAGATCATACTACCAAACACTGTACATCTTGAAACGGATCAGTATTTCATGAAAGATGGTAAGTATTCATTCGATAGATTAAAATTGGGCGAGAATCATCAAAAATGCTTTGAGGACACTAAAAAGAATCTTATTGATGGAAAGTGTGTAATTTTGTCAAACACTTTCACAACATTCAAAGAGATGAAACCATATATTGATCTTGCATTTGACCTGAACATTTGGTATTATGTGATTGACATGGGTTATGCCTTCAATAATGTACACGATGTTCCAGAGCAAACTTACAAGAATATGCAGAAACGATGGAAACCGTTTTCGTTTGATTATTTCAATCAGAAAAATTATAACCAAGCTAGGAATTTACTGCATTTCTGTAGAGTTTTCTCGACAGTGAGTGAAAATGTTGCGTTGTACGATATTGAAGCCTGCTGTAAAAGGCATTGAGTTGAAGTATCGGGAGTTGAGAGACAAGGGATTAGTATGAGCTATATGAAACGTATCATACTAATTTTACTGGGATTATACATATTATTTTGTCCTTTCATCCCGGTGTTTTTTGATGAATCCATGAGAGAAGAATTAAAGGCGGCAGTCTTTTTATCTTTAATAATGGCACTCAGTTTCATGCCGATTGTTTATGTTTTTTGGGATTTAATAGATGACGACTAAAAGAAAACCACATAGAAATGCGGAAGTGATTAAGGCTTGGGCTGATGGTGCAGATATTCAGTTCAAAAGAGGTAGTACATGGGAAGACTATGATAATTCCGAGGGTTTACCTGATTTTGACTTCGGAATATGGCGCGTCAAGCCGGAACCTGTAGAAACATACCATTTTGTCGAGTACATGGGAGACGGTGATGTTGATATGTATTCCTCTGAAAACTTGAAAGCAAATCTCCGTTTGACTTTTGAAAATAAAAAACTCGTTAAAGCAGAGGTGATCGGATGAGCCTTGGATTAGTCGTTTACATTAACCGGACAAGCGTATTCTATACGTGGAAACAATTGGGAATTACCTAACAGAAATTTGATGAATTGCCACAAGATGTTCAAGAAAAAATTGCGTGGAACAGAATCGCTGAAAACCTTAACTGGGGATTTTACAGGAGGGAAGAATGAACAAAACACCTGAAATTATTAAATATCCGACAAAGAAAATAGGAATAGGTCAATATGAGTACAGGGATTCAGAATATATTGCGACGGCAGATACTTGCATGATATCGACTTCCGGGACGAAATCGAGCGGATGCGCATTCTTTCAGTCTGAAAGAAGCCGAGATGATGATTGATTACGAACTAGCTAAAGAGAGCATTTAAATGAATAAAGAAAAATTGATAGAATTTTAAATGGCAAATCAGTAAATATTATCGAAGATGATACAAATTCCTATTTGGCTATAAATCCAAACATCAATAAGAAAAATTTTGAAATTCAGTTTATTGTTAATGGTTTAATAAAATTCAGGACTTTGGGTAATATGTCAATAAATGACATGAAAAGCGCTGGAAATCTTTTGATAAAATTTGCCGATGGGGTTGCCAAGGCACTGGCAAATCGAAAGAAGTTTAAAGATGGTGAGGACTTTTACTATGTATCATTGGATGGCGAAATTCGATGTGTTATTTTCAATCCAGATAGCACATACCATCATAATTTGATTATGTCCGAAAATGCTTTTAAGACCTATAATGAAGCTGAAGCACACAAAGACGAGATTATGAAAAAGTATCAGGATTTAAGAGATCAAGGGTTGGTGTGAAATGCAAAGAAGCAAAGCATATGAAAAGTTTATGATGGGAGAATAAAAATGATTGAAAGAAAACCGCACAAATGGGCTGAAGCGATTAAGGCTTGGGCGGATGGCAAGACAATACAATTCAGAGGAGTTGGGATTCCAGAATGGATGGATTATGATACTAATGCCTTAAGGAACTCGCAGATTAGTGCATTGTTTTATCCATTTCATGTTCCAAGATTTGATCTGGATTTTGAATGGCGTGTCAAGCCTGAACCAATCGTTGTTGAAAATTATATTTGGTTGGATGCTACACATAATGAAACGCGAGTATCTGTCAGTAGTAGCCCAAATGTCAGATTTACCTATGATTCAGAAACTAAATTGTTGATTGATGTGGAGCTTATTCGATGAGTTATTTTGGATTTGTTTCATCATTACCTTACTTTGTTTTATTTTTCTTCCTAATCCCGAACTAATTTGTGGAGTTTGATTATCATGTTGGCGAATGAGTTATATACTTCCAAAACTCACAAGAAATATTCAGACTTGCATATTCTGAAGTACAAGAAGAAAGTGTTTTTTGATAATCTTTGGAATGAAAGCCCTGAATTGTTGGAATGTCGTGGCAGGGTTGTCAATGATTTTGGCGAAACAATTGTCAATCCATTCACGAAGATATTTAACTATCGGGAAAATGGAACTGTCATTGATGCTGATGAAATATGCTTGGCAGTTCAGAAGATCAATGGATTCATGGCTTGTGTGACATATGTTCCAGATTATGATGATGTATTGGTCACTACGACAGGTTCATTCGATTCTGAATATGTTAACCTTGCTAAACAATATATTCCGGAAGCATTCATCAATTATGTCAAAGAGAATAAGCCACAATACACATTCATCTTTGAAATTGTTGCGAAGGAAGATAAACTTGTCCATCCGATCAAAGAAAAATATGGTGCATATTTGCTTGGAATGAGAAAAATTGATTCGGAAAATCATTATTTTTCAACCGGCGGTACGGAAGTATATTTGGATTTGTTTGTAAAAAGAATCAACAAAACCATCAAAGATAATAAAAAAATACTTCGCCCGGATTATCTCTTTTCAAAATTTGATAAAATTGTAGAGGAAGCAAAAGTAAACAAACATATTGAAGGTTATGTGGTATATGGAACAGAATCAAATACTGTTCTGAAAATCAAAACATCATACTATCTGACTAAAAAGGCGATTATGCGAAAGAAAGATATTTTTTCATTGGATAAGAAAAAGGTTGACGAAGAATACTATCCTCTGTTAGAATATTGTAAAGGAATTGAAGGATTTAGTGATCTTTCTGAAGAATCACGTGTTAAAGTCATTGAAGATTATTTTGAGAGGAATTGATTGATGAATATCTGGTTTACTGCTGATACTCATTTTGCTCATCCTAAAATCATCGAATTTTGCAAAAAGACACGACCATGCAAACCAGAAGACATGGATAATGTTCTGATTGATAAGTGGAACAGTGTTGTCAAAGATAATGATATTATCTATGTACTTGGTGATTTCTGTTGGAGCAATCAGGCGGACAAATATATCAATCGCCTTTCAGGCAATATCAAGTTCATTCCGGGCAATCATGATTTTTGGCTTAAAAAAGACAAACTGAAAAAACAAAATTTTACAAAAACGAATTTTGAAATCTTGCCACATTATCATGAAGCCAGATTTAATAAAACCAAATTTGTGCTTTGTCATTATCCTATAGTACATTGGAACAGAATGCAGTATGGATCAATTCATCTGTATGGTCATGTTCATGGTGCTTTGGCGCTTGATGGTAAGGCAATGGATGTAGGTATTGACAATCGTCTGAATTGTGATATGTTGCCATTCCATATTGATGAAATTTGGAATATAATGAAAGACAGACCTGTTATACAACATAATTTATTGGCTTTAGCCAATTGTAGTATCGAGTGATGGTACTATTGAAGTGTATTACATTATGGAAGTATCTAATTAAGGAGAAAGTAAATGGAAGAGCAAAATAATAAGACTAGAAATCCACTTGTCATTCAACAATTCATTTCAAATTGTATTGCTGTAAGGATCAAGATAGTCACTATGGACTGTGTTGAAATTAGAGTCTTTGATGACCAATACAATGCAGCTAGTGTTACTGGTATTGGGTTCAATTCACTTCTTAGCATGTTAAAGATGCTGTCTACTACCTTGAGTTCCGGAAAGGGGCAAGGATTTACCTTCCTCAATGAGGAGAAGACAATGATAGCAGCTCTTGGGTGGCATAAAGAGATGGACACATACTCTTTACTTATCGACAAGTTTGCGAGTTGTATTTATAGTCAAGATATACCAGAGACAGTGAGCTTACTGAACAATCTAATTCAGAAGATTGAAAATATTGACTGGGTAGGCTAATACTATCATTGTCATGAGCATACTTTGGAGAAACTGTGAACAAATATTATCAGGCATTCATTTCAAATGGGATATCTGTCAGCATTGAAGCAACCACACACACGATGACAATACTGTATTCAATTTGACAGCGTTCGATACTGATTATAATAAGTGTCGCCTCGAAAACATTGATATAGAATGCCTTAAAGTTTATTTTGAGGATTTGTTGGATTATGTACTTCGCTTCTCGTATATCAATAATTACGAAATCCGTAAACCATACATTTTGTCTAAAGATGGTACTGCACTAGGTAGTATTGCTTATGATAAGCGTGGTGACAAAGTGATCATTGTGCTGGGTCAATTTGTTGGTGACATTTTTCTGTATCAACGTGACATTGTTGCGAAACATATTAAAGAACTTGTCGGTATGCTTGATGACATCATGGAGGAGTATGGATTGAATGTGTGACAACATGAAATATTTTGAGGAACTTGATTATCTGAACAAAGAGATTCAGATTTTGGAAAATGTTCAGTTAAAATACGGGCTGACCTATGAACAGACTAGAAGGTTGGAAGATTTGATGAAAACAAGACGTGAAACGTATGAGAAGTATTTGAGAGCTGAAATGAATAATGAGGAGTAATCGGAAATGACTAAAAACAATGACATCATTGAATTTACAGTGAAATGTAAAATGCGTGCAGATTGGGCTGTAATGTTCATGAGTATGCTCAAACGAATGCAGTATCTTGGTGCAATTGGTTCAAGCAGATATTTGGCTTTCTACGCTGATGGTGATGGGACATTTCGTCCAAAGTTTGATTTCAAAGATATAGATGTCCCTGATAGCTTCAAGGATGGTGGCTTCTATACACCACCGAAGCCAATCAAGGTTGAAGCACTATATGATGCAGAGTTTATGCCAAGTAGGCAATGATGGTGATGAAAGGTGAAAATGAATTACCGCTACAAAATGGAAGTCAAAAAGGATGGTGTAGTTGAAGTTCAGAAAGAATCTCTCTGTGCTTATAGGTTAGATGCTACAATCAAAATGGTGAAAGATAATGAAATGAATTTTGCGAGCAGGAGCAATTCAGACGCAGAGTTAATCACCGAAAGCATATCTCACAAATGGAAACAAAATGGTTCAACATATGAAGTGACCTATGTGGTTGAGGACATTAGCGAACAATAGAAAGGAAGGGTTTATGCCAAGTAAACGTTGATTGTTCAAGCACAAAAAGAAAATTATGAAGTCTTAAAAAACAATTTGGGGAATGAATAATTCATTCCCCATTTTTTATATTATTACTTTTGTTGAAGCCGGATATTGAAATTTTAATTCGTTGAATTTAAATGTGGCAGTAGCTTGTATTCCATTCATAAATTCTGTTGATTTATGCGAGAATTGTATTCCTGATAAGGTGACCGGAAAAACATTTGTTAATTCGCATGTAATGATTGGTTTATAATCACTATCATTTATGATAATGGAACAATCCGAAAATGGCTCTGATATATCGAAATTTCCGAAGAAATCATATATTTCTTTAAATTGGTCAAATGATTCAGGAAACCCTATTCCTTTTAACCAATGATACAATAAAAGATAGTTTTTAAGTTTTTTGTCGATTAAAAAAGAAATCTCAAAATCATCATAGGTTATCGAATCGCCGGGCAGTTTTGCCTGAAAGAACATCGTAGGATATTCAGCAATGCCATTTGAAATTCCCGGAATATTCAGAGCTGTTACTTTATAAGATACATTTTCAAATTTATGAAATACAAGTTCAAATTTATTTGTTCGTAAATAATTATCTTCTAACTCATTAAGACTTTCATCAATCATATTTAATTAAATATTTAAGTTTTAGTGCGGGCGGCTGGACGGTATCGGAGTTGCCATAAATGGCATTTGCGTTTTGTAGAGATACATTTATCGTGTCATTGCCACTTTTCGCAACAACATTAGCGGCAGTAGCAATAGCGGTAGTGCCTGTAGAAGCACTAGCCGTAGCTGCTGTTCCAGACGTAACGCCCACCTTACTCACGGCGACATTCGTCATCACATTATCAGAGATACGGAAACTATAAGAAACGTTCGGCAATCCAGCTTCAATATATTGTCCGACAGTTGTTGCTCCTTGAGCAAACCGGTCTGTCATATTAGGTAAATTAAATGTTGTACTTCCATCACCTGATCCATATAGTGTACCGATAACATTAAACAATTTCTGATAGGTTGATCGGCTTACAGCCGATCCATCGCATAATAAGTATTTATCGGGCATTTCAGAAGCAGCCCAAACGATCATAGAACCTACCGGGATTATGGTAGAATTAAGTACATTTATTGAAGAGTTAATGAGGATTTAATCCTCATTAACTCTGTCCAATTCAGTTGTTAAGCTGATAATATCGGATTTTAATGATTCGATTATTGTTTTCAAATTGGTATCATTTTCGCCAATAATATCACTTGTTCTAATGTTTGTTTTTGTACTCATTATTATACAATACCGTTATCTTCGTCTTTCCAATATGCATAACGCAGGGAAACAGTAAATTCTTCAATCTGATCTGTTGCATCAGCAGCCAAATCAATTGGCGCAACATTTGTCGGGAAACAACCTACAAAGGTATAACGTTTCAAAACATTACCATCTCGATCTAATTGGTTGATAGTAATATCAACCATATATTCAGAAGCAATGACAGTTCCAGTGTTTGCTTCTTGGGCGTTTATCATATTAGCCCATTTTTCATATTTGTTTCGCAAGCCGAAATCAACATCATTGTACATTGTTAATGTTAATTCATCAAATGTTCTATCGCCAGCTAGCGGAACTTCCCGTCCCATGAAATAGGTAGAAATAACACCTATATTTAATCCGGGAAGTTGAGCGCCTTTGATAAAATACCTGACACTATTTTTTACATCTTCGCCTCCGCCAATGGCATCAGGAAAATTATGTTGTACTTCGTACAATGTTGGTCTTGCTCCGCCTTTAATGGCGGATAAGTAGTTAGTGATTGTGGGGTTCGCTGCCATTTATTCTCTTTCTTTTTCTGATAATTTATTTTCTGTTTGATCGTCGGGTTGAAAAATATCTTCCGGAGGCTTTTTATCATATTTCATGGATATAAATTTTGATGTCAGGCTGTTTCCTGAAACAATCAATACATAAGCCACAAATATATCCACCGACAAAGAATCTTTAATAGCCATATAGATCACTAAAAAAGATGATACTAAAAAGGCTATGTTAAGCCAAAACTTTGCGGAAGATATTTTTCCAGTTCGTTCATCCTGAAACAACTCTTTAAATAGTTTCTTAAAGAATATTTTCATTCGACACCGGGGATTAAATCATAAGGTCTATTGACTTGTGCAAATGGTTCATCTGATAAATCTTCGACTTCTTCATCCTCATCATCATTCTCACCAATAAACACAAAATCAAATCTGAAAAATGTTCCAATTTTTTCGGTTTCTTTGACAGGATTCCAAAAGACAAATGACAAAATCAAATCAGTTGGTTCAGCAAATTCAGAATCAAAAATATTATAAACCGGAAATTCTACACTAATCGGCTCTTCGCTTTTTTCATTGGTAATATCGGAATCTAAAAAATCATTGACATCAAAATTATCAAGTTTAAGCCCGGAGATAAGAAGTAATGAATCGACATCTTTTAAAATATCCATCAATTCATCTTTGGTCTTGAATATAAATTGATATTTTTCTTCCAACTCATCCAAAGCCTGACACAAATTATCAATTAAGGAATCCAATTCACCTGATTCATTGATATAAAACATCTTTATACAATCCTTTTTCTTTTAACTGATGTTGATTTCTTAATGGTCTTTTTAACGGTATCTTCGGCTACTGATTCATTTTCTATTTCTTTTGGTGTATCATTCTGAATGTTGGGTTTGGTGATGATAGGTTGAGGAGTATTTTCTTGCCTCCATTTCTTAATCAAATCCGGATTGATTTTGACCGAGACAAGCAATTCACCTGTTTTAGCATCTTTCCAACCATTTTCGGTAGGAACAACACCATTTTTATTCTTTGGGGGGTTATTAATATATGACATGTCTATTATAAAAAAATTATTAACAATATATTTATATATTTATATTAAAAAGAAAAAGGATGTTGAATTTAAATTCAACATCCTTTGTAATACTATTTTATTCAACAATTCAAATTTCAATATTCATAGGCTGTGATTTGAATTTTGTATGTACAATTTCTGAATCCATTTTCATCCTGTGGAAACATTTCGTCAAGTTCTTCATTATTTCCTAAACGATCATATATCATTTCCATTGCATCTGGCAATGATTCATCCGAAAATTCCTCATCAAAAATGATAATACCTTTATCCATAATAAACCCCATGAATCCTTTGGTGAGTGTCATATCTAATATTAACAGAAAACCTTTCAATAGCATTTAAAACAATTTGCATTGCAATGTGGAAATCATTAACTGTTGTTCGAGATGGGTAAATATAAACATCAGTATATTTGTCATCAACGTCTGTTAGATTAATATAGAAATTTGTTATCAATAAATCCGAATATAGTTTTGACAAATATGTCAATAGTTTATCCGGTCTTTCGAATTTTCCAATGATGTATTCATTAACCATCAACAATTCTGTTTTTGAGCGCCAATGAAATTTATAACCTTCGATATCAAATTTAATGTTCATACATCAACCCCTTAACGGTTAATGATCATTTCAAAATGCTTTTTGGCTCTTTCGAAAAACAAATCAAATTCATTTTTAGTCATTTGAATACTATTCAAATTTCCACCGGCAAATATTTCAAAAATAATTTCATCATTATCATAAAGAAAAAGATTTATCGCACTCAAACCTTCTTTATAAAGAAATTCTCGTACCATAAATGCATTAGGTAATTGTACCATTTTATCAAATACATTATTTGCCACATAAGACAATATTTCAAAAAATTTTTTATTTGGATAGAACACAATTTCTTGAATATCATTAAAAATTTTCAGAACATCACCACGATATACATAAAACATATTGGATTCATTACTGAAAATTCCTTTCGTAATAATCCTATTACACATATCACTATCTCCTATAAAACTATTCATTTTTAATTAATCAATTTCCAAACCATTATCAACCAAAAATTTCTTCACTTCATTTGGCGAAACGCCGCTGTACACTTTGTACCCGAATGGTCGTTTGAAGAACTCAAGTTTACATAAAATTCCTCCACGTTTCAACAAACCGAAAAACCATTTCTTGGATATTTCAATGGTTGCCAAAATTGTTTCACCATTCCTTTCCAACTTTGTCTTTACATTATACCCATATTTTTTCAGTTTGTCAATATATTCCTGAAGGTCGATTTGTTTAGTGTCAAACGCAAAGGATATATTATCTAAATCCAAATGATGAAATGAAAAATACATTTTGAAAATATCATATCGCAAAAAGGTATCTTCTTTTTGAAGAAATGGCAAAATGATACCTTGAATAGTGTCTTTGTCTGTCAACGCACAATAAATACTGCCAAAAGGCATAATATTATTATCCTTGATAAACATTTTGACAATGGTTTTACTTAACTTGTCCAGATTATCTTTATTATAAGCCTGTATATTTTCATACAAATAATTTTTGATTCGAAACTCATTCTTATATAAGAAATTTTTGAAATCCTGAATGATGTCCATTTCAACCCTCATATTCTTCATAATCATTATGCTGTACAAAATTTTGTACAAATTCAACATCTTCTCCAGAATGTTCAGTTTCATTATCAAAAAATTCTTTGATTTCCTTTTCCATTTTACAAACCCAAGCCCGATTAATATCATTCAAATTTATCATAGAGTATCTACCTTCCATTTTAACCATTCTTTAAACCGCATATAATCTTCAAGATTTTGTGAGGATGTTGGAAAAATCTTAAATTCCTGATACATATCCAAGTATTTTTGAGCCAATGATCTTTCAGTTCCATTCAAATCAATATACTGTTGAATAACATACCGAATCTTTGAAAATTGATTATTGTTGTTTTCTAACCGATTTCCAATTTCCGTTAGGAACTTCCGTGATATACTTTCAGAACCAAAATCACCTGAAAACATCAAGGCAATATCATACTTAAAGTCATTCAAAACAATCATATTATTTTTATAATCGACATAACAACCCATATCCAATGAATGAATGACCTCATCATATTCATCTAAACAATTATTCATATTATACCTCATCATTCATAATATCATCAACACTTAAATCAATGTCCGCATTAAAAATATCATCATTATTATCTGTTGATAACAATTTTTCCGCCTTTTTGGTTTCGTTTTCGAGAGTTTGAAAAACCTGATGGATTTCTTTTTGGGCTTCTGGCTTCATCTTTTTAATATAATCGGTATTATCCTTTTCGAGGTTATAAATCTTTTGTTTGGTTTTATCGACCATGACCATGATTTTTTCCATCTTTGTCAGGTCATCATATCTTGATTTTAACTGTTTGATAATCATCTGATTCAGTTTGTTCAATTCATCTGTTTGGATGATTGCTCCGACCCAATCAGCAGTAGCAATGACACCAAAAGATTCAGCAACCGAATCCTGTTTAATGTTTGAATTACCAACACCACTACGATTTGTTTGGGTAGCTGAAATAATCGGTATTCCAAATTCTGTGGCTAGCGCTCTAAATTCTTCAGAAGCATTTTTGACCCGTTCAAACATGTTTGAATTTTTGTTTGATCTGACCGAATTGAAAATATTGAGATAGTCCAGAAACAAAATATCCGGTTTGAAATTTTTCTTGACAATCACCTCATTTATCAAATTACGTATATGATTGACATTTGCTGATGATGTCGGAAATTCTTTTGTAATGAGTTTGCCAAATTCTTTGTTGATTTTCTTTCTGTGCGATAGGGCTTGCAAAAAGTTCTGTTTTTGCATATTCTGAACTTCGAAGATAGACATGTCCAAAACATTCGCATCAATCCGTTGATTTACAACAGACTGCTCAATTTCTCCCGAAACATATAAAACATTTTTACCCTCCAACAAACAAGCTGCGGCATTATTGACCAGTGCCATCGTCTTACCAACCCCCGGTGGGGCAATGAAAATATTAAATGTTTTATTTTTCCAACCCCCAATGAGTGCTTTGTCAAGGGCTGGAATCCCGGATGTTATTCTTTGCCCTTTTTGATGTAAATAATCCCATCGCACAGAAGCATCATCATAATAGTCTTCACCAATTGAAGATTCAAACGAAATGGCTAATGCATTTTTAAATAAATCCGGCAAAACATCAGGCGTTCGGGACTTTTTATCATTTCCTTCAATGATCGAAACAGAATCATAGATTAGATTATACAGAGCAGAAAACTGACAATGTTTTTCTGTTTGCTGAATAAGCCATTCTCTATCCGGAACTTCATTTGATTTTTTGATTGTTTCCAGTACATCTTTAATGCCGTTATAAACATTCTCTGGAATGTTTTTCCGATTTTGAATGATAATTTCAATTTCTCGGATAGTAGGGCATTTGTTGTATTCTCCAGAATACAGCAGAATGGTGTTGAAGATAGTTTTCAGGGGTTGATCTTTAAAATATTCATCCTTCAAGAAAGGTATAACTTTCTTAAAATAATCCGGATTTTTTATAAGTTGTTCAATAATTAGTGTTTCCATTATAATAAAAAATCTCCAAAACGATTTTTATCCATTTTGGAGATTATAATAACATTTTTAAAAATATTTGTCAAGAAATCATGTTTGAGATTGTTTTGTGATCTGGGGGAGTTCGTTTATTGCATTATAAAGACATCTTGTCAGGTTCAGCCCTACAATATCCCCAATCATTTTTACAAGCTCATCTTCTTTTTCCTTAATGAGTTCAGCCCTTTCTTTGGGATAATAAGATTGTTTGATAGTAATATCATATTTTCCGGATTCTTTAAAATCGTCCGCCAGTTTGACAGATATTTCAAATCCGGCATTCTCAAACAAACTATTTTTTTCGGTCACGATGATTCTACCATCAATCGGAAGTTTATCATTATCAGTTACGCTATTTTCATAAATCCCGAAATCATGTTTGGGAAGTTTATTTATTTTTTCCTGTATTTTCTTCAATTCGTCATCAACATTATACTTCATCGTCTTCGTCACCTTCGGAATCATCATCTGTGTTAAAAGTGGCATTACCGTCAGAATCAATATTTACCAGTAAAAATTTCTTTTCGATATCCTTTTTGAACTTTTCATTTGAAAGCAAATCATTCCAAAATTCTGCTGTGTTTGTATTCTTTTCCCGATACATTTTTTCATCAAGGATTTCACCTGTTTCCGGATTCACCTTTTGATAAAACCCTTGTTTTGGTTTTGTAACATATCCTAATTCAACAGCAATGTCAAGCAAACCAGAATATTTATTGACACCAACATCATACATAGACTGGAATGTCAATTTGGTCTTTTCCTTGATTTTTCTGGATTTGTCAACATTCAGTGTGAAATTCCAGCCAGCAACAGATTTATCAGGCGCTTTTTCTTGGGATTTCGTAATCACAAAAACTGTATCAGCAGAAAGCATTGGTCCTTGACCACCACTTACAATAGTTCTTGGGACAAAATCCATTGATTGATAAACATGATTGATGGCAAACAAAGGAATATTTTTCAGAACCAATTTCGGAGTGATGTTTCGAAACAAACTCTTGATTTTCTTGGCTCGTGTCATGTCCTCTGCGGATTTTCCTTCAAGAGCATCGACAGCTTCTTTTTTGGACGCCAGATTTCCAATCGAATCAATGACGATAACAACATGTTCATCCCTTTCAATATTTTCAATCTTCTGAACAATATCGAACAGCAATTCTTCGATATTTGTAATAGGGATATGCAAAACTCTGTTCATATCAATTCCAGTTGCCCGAAAATAATCTTTCGATGCTCCAAATTCCGAATCATAAAACAAACAGATTGCATCATCATATTTTTTCAGATAGGCACTGGCACAACACAATGATAAAAATGATTTGCCAGATTTTGAAACTCCAGCGAACAAAGTAATTCCAGATGAAAATCCCCCATCTGGACTTCCGGAAAAAGCAATATTCAAAACCGGAATGTCTGTCGGGATTTCTTCACGCGTTTTGAAAATAAAGGAATCCTCAAGGCAATCCTGATTTTTTGCCGTCCCGATTGATTTAAATTTACTTAACAGGTCTTTCTTTTTTTCAGTCGTTAATTTTGTTGCCATAATATCACTCCATTTTATCACGATTTTGCATCAATGCGTTCCACGAAACCGGAAATTGCTTTTGTAAACATTCAGAAATTTGTTCAGCAATTTTTCTTGTCTCCAATTGCGCTAATGGTGACAAACGATCTTTACAGACCCTTGCAAAATAGTAAAGTGATCCTGTCCAATACCATTCGGTAATCATTGCTTGTGGCAAAACATATCTTGATTGCTCCGGGCATACACCGCATTTGATAAAATACTGATAGAGTTTTTCGCCGGTTTTCAGGAAATTCTTATACAGTTCCTTGATTTCCTCATTGTTTTCAACAACAGAGTTGATATCTGATCCTTGCTTTACATTTTTAGGTCGTGTTCTGAAAATATCAATATTTTCAAATTGAATATTATCATCCCGATATCTGCGCGAGCATTCATTCACCACACCCCCAACCTGATGTTTTGCTAATTGTCTCGCAATCGGCAAACCAAATTTTGTTCTGAATGTAATTTGCGGATGAGCAAATGGCGACCAATGTTTATGTTTTGCCAAATAGCCAATCAATTTATCATTTTGTTCTTTGGTAAAATTATTTGATTCTTTTCCAAATGATACTCTGGCTGCATTAACAACCGTATCATCATTTCCCATGCATTCAACAAATTCAATACTCGGTTCAATCAAATCAATATCATTCATATTCATTTCATTATTATCAAGTTTATTCATCATATCTTACACAAATTTATTAATCGGTTTCTTTTTTAAAAACAGAATTATCATTTTTATATTTAAATTCCCATTTTGATTTCAGATCATACTTATCTTTATTCTTGTGTTGTAGGAACACAATGGATGAATGATTGACCTCTGTTTTGTTTAATGTTTTCCGGTCTTTGACTTTAATAATGCCCCATTTTTCAAGAAGCCGAATAATATAATTTCTTGTGACAATATCATTAAGAAAAAGATTATTAACTATTTTCCCATCCAAAATCGGCAATTCTTTATAATGTGCTATATAGTATTTTTCGTTCTTATATAGGCAATGCAATAATTGAAAAACCGTTTTTTTGTCCTTTGAAAATTTACCAATACGTCTTAATGTTTCGGTCAATTTCAGAAAAGAATCAGTGTCCAGATTTTCGATTTCAATTCCAATTTGAACAGGAATTTTGTTACATAAAACGAAGTTATTTTCTTTCATTCTTTCAATTTCTCATTATCCAGTAATTCATTTTTAATCATATCAAACTCTTTATCAGAAAGCAATTTGGAATATTCCAATGCCTTATTATAATTTATACCATAATATTCGGATATCATTTTTATTTTTTCAGTGATAACATCATGTTTAATCCATCTTCCATAATGATTTTCTTTTGGTAGCAAGGTATATAAAATATTAAAATGTAATTGGTTTGGAATATTTTTTAGTTCATTTAAAATCTTCGCATAGGGCAATGTATCATAAAACTGTGAAAGCGCTCGATTGATAATAAACTGATTATAATTATTATCGGTTTTACACAATTCAAACAATTCATTATAATTTTGTTTTTTATATGCAGAATTTAAATAATCAAAAGGCGTTTTCTTTTTCTTGGATGGCGGTTCTTCAATAAGATCATTGTCATCAGGTTCAACGTATTTATTGACAACATATTCATCACCATTTTCATCAATAAAAGATAATTTTCTCATGGATCATTCAAATTCAATGTTATTATAACAATCGGCTGCAAAAGAACTTAATACAATTTCATGATCTGGCGTGTTCGTACACATATTCAGATAATTAGCCATTAAAATACAAAAATTTGAAACATTATCAGGCGTTTTCTTGATATTCGTATCAGTTAAAAATGTTTTATTGATAATGGTAAAAATAGTATTATAATTGGAACTAATCAACGCATTTGATACCCATTTTCTCCAATAATCATATTTGCCATCTTGAATAAATGAGAAGAACTCTTTGATGTCAACAACAGAATTATCAATCAAAGCATCCTTTTCAATAACCCCATCAACAACAGAGCTTTGAAGAATACTAATCATTTTCCGGATATCCGGAAATTTACTGTTTATCAGGTTAACAATACTTTTACCATCATACTTGACGTTTTCGCAATCCAGAATTGTTTTAAGTCTTTTGAAATAACTGATCTTAATATCCCGAATTTCACTTTGGTCAAAATCCGAAAAATCAAAAATCTGAAACCGGGATTTCAGAGCATCCGTAATCCTTTCCGGATAATTGCATGTTGCAATAAAAAAACAATTCTTTGAATATTTGTCCAGAACACCTCTCATCGCTTGCATGGAATTTACTGATGTAAAATCATATTCATCAAGAATGATAGCCTTTTTCTTGTCACCATATACAGATTTTGTACTGGCATAGTCAATAATTCTATCTCTTAATGTATCAATATTCCTATCAAGCGATGCATTGATGATTGTATATGAGACACCCAATTCCTTGCAAATCGCAATCGCCAATGTGGTTTTACCCAAACCACTGGAGCCTGAAAACAGCAAGGGTGGAATATAGCCAGATCGGATATAATCTTTTATTTTACTTTTGATCTTTTCGGGCAAAATGATTTCATCAATTTTATCAGGTCTGTATTTTTGCTCCCAAATAAAATTGTTGCCAACCTTTTCATTATCACTATTATTCATCATAATATATAATTTTCAATAATAAAATTTAAACTACTTCTGATTGAATGAATTTTGAATTTTTTTCGCAATACTCGGAAAAAATATTCATATTACCATAGATTTCCGGAAGAATAACATTTTTATAATATTCATCCATAACATTATTAAGATAAAAATTGAATACACTATTTGGAAATATTATCTCTTTATCATAATCAAAATCCTTTGTTTCATCTCTTATATTATAAGTCACATTATAAACAAAATTTTCTTGATTGCGCTCCCATCCAAAATCACCAAATAATGTAAAAAATATTTTGGATTTGACAATTCCAAACCCATCAACTGTTTTCTTTTCAATGTTCCATTTATGGCGAATAATTCTTATCAGACAATTGGTCTGGGTTTCAAAAAAAGAAATTTTTGATTCTAAATCTTCTAATCTCATTGTTTAATCACTTTCGGCTGCCATAATATAATCATAATTGCCATCAACAGCAGACCATCTAACAAATCCAGCATCATAGATATGCAATTCATAAGATACATTTGATAGCATTTTAAATTTTGATGCATCAAAACATAATTCAATATTATCATTAAATGTATCATTACTTAAAATGATATTCCCTTCCTTTGATCCATCCGGGTACAGTTTATTGTAGATTTTTGCTGTCGCACCTTCATGATTAATGTTAAACTGAATATTAGGCAACCCCAAAACAGATGCTGTTTTGATGATCTGATTCAATTTTTCCCAAGGAACATCAATTTTAATACAATCATCCGGGGCATTCCACTTTTTTCCTTTTTCAACAACAATCAAATGATGCAAAGATGCATATTTCAAACAAATTCCGCCGCGTTTTGAACCATCTTCTCGAATGGTAATAGAATTATTCGTTAAAATGTATTCCGGATCATTGAACAGGTTTGTAACATTCAAAAATTCACCAAGATCATTCAGTGCTATGTCAAAGGGAAAATCCTCGTTGATCTTCGCGATGGCAAATTCGGATTCTGAATCCGAAATCGTTTGAATTGTATTTTCCCCCGCGTATATCGCAATATTTTTATTGATTGAGGAAAAATTCTTTAAAATATTAATTGTTTCTGGGCTTATTTTCATAATATGTCATAATTAAATTATTGAAGGAAAGAATCAGAAATAGATAAATTCTTGATTCAAAATATCCGAAAGTTCTTCTTTTGTTACTCTTTGGTGAGCAATATTATATTTCATAATGTCAACACTTTCAAGTTTTTGATAATTGCCATTTTGATACGAAAGTCTTTTCATGACCATTTTTAGATCAATCCCGCATTGGTCGGAAATATAATTATACCTGTTTCGTGTATAGATGTCAGCATGTTGATTATCTGAATGAATATCTTCCAAAATAAAAACAGATTTATCAGAAACAATTCGTCTGTTACCACACAAAAACAAATCAACTTGTGATGACTGACACACATTCCCGATGAAAAGTGTTGTAAGATAACATTTTAAATTGGTCAGGACATCAATTTTATTAAAATCGGTTTTAGAAAATCTTCCAAAGTTTTTAAACTCGTCTTGAATCACATACAAAATTTCACCAATGTTTTTCTCTTTGATAAAATTCTTGAGTTCATCGAACATAAGTGTCCTGTGTTCGTCATTAAAAATAATTGCCCTATTAGACATAATTAGTTCCCTTTCAACGGAATATTATTTTGAAAAAACAAATTACTGATATGATATGCCTTTTCTAAAAGATCACTCGGAAAAAGGATATCATCACTTTCAACATCATCAAATTTTCGTCTCAAACAATATAACCTGTTTGTTGTTTTCGATTCAACATCAATTCTAGCACAAAATTCGGTACTTGTAAAGCACAGGCAAAAGAAATTGATGATAAAAAAAGGTGTTGGCTCGATCTTATCAAAAAGAAAATCACGAGTTCTTTTATTTTCATCATCCAGAAAAAATATAATTAATTGCAAAAATGCTTCAAATTCGTCTTTTGGTAAATACTCAAAAACGCTTTCAATGCTTGAAAATAAATATTCCTTTTCTTTTATCTGATATTCATCGTAAGATTTAAAAATATATTGAATATCCTCTTTTTCATTTGGGCTAATAACCGTGTTTAGAAAATCATACTGAGAAATGATTTTGTTATTCAGTTTTGATTCTGCCAAAAGTACGCGCTCTTTCAAAAAATCCATTTTATTCATAATATATACTCTTTTATCAAATCAAGGTACGTATCACCCCAGTTTTCATGAAGAACGGCTATTCCACCTTTATCTCTCCATTCATTGACATTTTTATCATAATCATCTATCAAAACATAGTCTTTTCCAAGACAAAAATTTTTCTTTTCAGAATGATGTGAAACGATATTGACAGTAATTTTATCACTTAAATATCTCCTGACCCATTCCCTTTTATCATCAACCGCTGTAACAAGTAATCCTTCAGGTCTTGGGACAGAAGTCAATATTTCGCACCTATCACCATATTTGGAATAAATCTTCCTAAACATAACTGTTGAATAATGTAGCGGGTTTAAATTCAGAAAAAGATGAGGGACCTTTTTCAATTCATCCCAGATCATTTTGGGATTTTCAGGTTCTTTCCCAAAAATTTCACAAACTCTCCCCCAGAAATCAGCAAACACACCATCCAAGTCAAGATATATTTTTTCAATCTTATTCAATCATAGCCTCTCAATCATATTCAAAATCAATATTCGAAAACCCGTCTTTTTTGAAGACTTTTATCTCACAATCAAAATAACCTTTTATTTCCTGCCTATGTGCCAGAACATGAATATTTTCATTCATCTTTTCAGCACGATTTTTCAGCATATTAACGAATATAATGACTGATTCACTATCCAATGAATCCATAAAAATTTCATCCAGAAACATGATATTGGTCTTCAAGGCATTCTTTTCGATAGCAATATCTCGCCATGTCAACATCAAAGCAATACTAATTCTCGCTCTTTCACCACTTGAAAAAGATTCAAATTTCAAATCATTCTGATACCCCGAAAGAATTTTTTCATTAAAGTTTTCATCAAATGTAAATTGTGCCGGTAGTTCAAGCTCTTCGAGATACAAATTTATTTTTTCATTGATGACAGGTAGATAGTTTCGGATAATCTTTGATTTGATACCTGAATCCTTTGTCATTTCGATAATATGATTAAGATATTCGATTTCATCATACATCTTTTCGGATTCAGTTTCATATTTTTTTAAATTCTGTTCTGTTTGTTCCTTTTCGGTTTTGTCGATAATAACATCCTTTTCATGAATCAGGTCATCAATTTTGGATTTTATATTGCTCATGTCCTTTTCAGAATATTTTAATTTCTGATTGATAGTATTGATAATCTGATTGATTGAACGATATTGATTTTCTATTTTATCAGCCTGTTCAATGACTTGGGTTTGCTTTTGAATATTTGTCTCCACAGTCTGAATGGCTTTATTGATGATTTCGATGTCTGAATGAATGAGTGTTGTTTTCTCATTAGCAAAATCTCTTGAAATGGATTGTTGACACAAAGGGCAATTCTCATGCGATAATGTATTCAGATACTTCTGACTAGCTGTTTTCTTGAGTTTAATTTGGGATAGAAGTTTTTTGTTAGCATCCATTTCGGCTTCTTTTGTTTTTCTGTTCAGCTTCTCCGAAATCTTTTCCAGATGAGTTTGTTTCTCCTGATTCAATTTTAATTCATCATTCAGTTCTTCATATTCGGTTATTTCATCCATGAGCTTGGTTTTCAAATCAATCAATTTTTTTCTTTTATTATCCCCGACATTTTTCAGCAATTGATTGTAAGTTTTTAGCTTTGTTCCACATTCAATTTTTTTATAATTGATATTGGTCAGCTCATTATTTTTTTCTGAAAGTTCTTTTTTGGAAATGTCCTGAATAATTGAAAACAATTCTATGCCAACGATTTCTTCAACGAAATTCCTTCTTTCGCTTGAAGTCAATTGCATAAAAGGTTTGAAATTGACACTTCCGACCAAAACAACCTGACAAAATGAAATGAACGTGAACCCAAGTATATTTTCTTCAAGATACTTTTGATAATCCTTGATTTTTGAATCTTCAGGTATCAGCTCACCATTTTTATATATTTTGAATATGTTAGGTTTAATCCCACGCTCGACAATATAATCAATTCCATTTTTTGAAAAACTGATTGTGACGAAACAATCTTTTTGATTAATATTATTGACCAATGATCCTTTGTTTGATTGTCTGAATGGTTTTCCGAACAGGGCAAAACAAATGGCATCCATAATGGCACTTTTCCCGGAACCGGAAACACCGGAAATATGAATGGTATGAAATTTGTTAAATACAATTTCAATTAGCGCATTACCATAGGATAAGAAATTTTTGAATTTGATATTTTTAAACTCTATCATGTCTTTTTTATTATGTAATCTTTTATGTGATCTTCAATTTTTATTATTATAACAAAAAATCATACCATTGTCAACACAAAAAGCAGAATTTATTAAAAATATGATAAATTCTGCTTTGATTATAAATATATTTAAAACATCAAGTTTCTACTTCAAAACCTGTCCCCTCTCCTGCTGTATCCCCACAAGAAATTTTATCTCCTGATATCGCCACTTCAATTCCATTGATAAAAATTTTTGAAGTCCCTTCTGATTGATATCTTTCGCGGTGCCAACCACCATCTTTGATTTTTTCATGATCTTGATAATGACAACCAACCGTCACAACAGGTTTTCCATTGACGGTGAAATATTCATTTCCTTCAATTGCTGGTGTTGGTTTATATCCATCGCTTCCAGCGGATAAATCCCCTTTCAAAATGACCTTTTTTGCCATGATATTTAAATCGCAGAATATGAAACAATATTCTTGAAATAACAGCTTCTGTATGACTCCTTATCCGTCTTTGATTTGAAAATCAAAGGAACCAAACTATTTTTTACATAACTCATTTTATTTGATTTTTTATCTGTTTCTGGCAAATCTGAAAAGGTTACTTCTTTTTCGACAATTTCACCATTTGTTTCTTTCTTGAATTTCAAAAGAACTGTTTTTGCCTGTTCGACAACATTCATAAAAGTTTCAAATTCATCAATCTTCATCATAATATTTTCCTTTCCTCAAACTGTATTTAAACAACAGGATATAATATACCATTATTTTCATCAAATGTCAATACTTATTATTGTAGTATTTTAACAACAAAAGATATAGACCACTTATGACTAATAAATCCAATATGCATTACAAATATTTCCGAATCGTTTTAACCGATCATGATGGGAAAAGTAAAGCAATTTATTTGTATGACAAAAATACAACATCCATCCTCAAAAGACTAAAGACCATCTATGACAAAGACTATGAAATAACGAAATTGACAGTTCTTGATGTACTGGACACAAGAATATAGTCATCTTCTGCTTAATTATTAAGCAAATTCATGTTCATTTTTCGTAGAAAGAAAT
>ERZ1034928.162-NODE-162-length-41852-cov-12.621289_pt1 | contig 41852 bp, 42 predicted proteins | sample MGYA00520627_ERZ1034928 | MGnify/ENA primary metagenome ERZ1034928 (study PRJEB33766, sample SAMN09781755) | gut metagenome | biome: gut microbiome | host: Homo sapiens | place: Madagascar | study: EMG produced TPA metagenomics assembly of the PRJNA485056 data...
GAGTTTTGTTGCTTATAAATGAAAAAATGACAATAATTCCAACCAGTAGAAATAAAAAATGGTATTTAGAGAAGGGATACCCAGAAGTTCCTTATTTATCATCTTTAGAAATAAATTCAGAGGATATAAGCCATCACAGTAAAGCTTTGATACATTGGAAATGTGACTATTGTGGAGAAGTTCAAGAAAGTAAGGCTTTTATTTATTTTACACAGGAAAGAGATATTGTAAATAAAGATTGTTGTGTAAAATGTGCTCCATTGAAAGCATAGGAAGTTTATGAGGTTAAAACTGGATATAAGAATAGTTTTAGTCAACCTCGGTATCATGATATGCTAAAAGAAAAAATGAAAGAAAAATATGGAACAGAATATTATCTTAATAGTGAAGATTGTAAACAAAAAACAGAAGAGTATTTACAAGCACATAATGCAACAAATGTAATGCACATTCCAGAAGTAAAAGAATCTTTACGAAAAACCGTGCAAGAAAAATATGGAGTGAACTGCTGTTTTTAGAATGAAGATATTAAGGCTAAAATTAGAGAAACCAATTTAGAAAAATATGGCTTTCCAAATGCAAATCAAAATCCAGAGATTAAAGAAAAGAATTTAATTAATAGAAATAAAGCCGCAGAAAAAACTCGGAATGTTTTAACGAGTAAAGAGCAAGTTCGACTTTGTAAATTGTTTAATTGTTCAATTAATAAGCTAATGACATATTATTTTTTGGACGGGTATTTTGAAAAGGAACAAATTTATTTTGAATATAATGGAAGTGGTCATGATTTATCGGTTCAAATAGGAGCTATTACTGAAAAGGCTTTTAAAGCAAAAGAAACTCGTCGTTATCATTATCTAAAGACACTTGGATTAAAAGAATTTTGTGTTATTAATACCAAGAGAAACAAAGTTCCAGTAAATGACGAGACAATGATGAAGATTAAGCAGTTTTCTTTTAATGAGTTAGAAAAGGATGCTATTAACTGGGTAATAGTAGATTTTGATAAAAAAATATTAAAAACAAAATTCCAAGAGTGGACTTTGGAAGAATTAGATTTTATTTAATAAAAGTATTGTAACGACCAGAATCAGGTTGACTCCTCTTATCACTCTAAGAGGATGAAGGTATGGTCTGAACTATATGGTGACATATAGAAAAGAGGTCAAGTGTAAAGACACTTTAAAGAAGAACCTCTTTCGCCACAATTTATTATCGTGGTCAGTAATTCCTTTTAATGGAATGAAAGTAACAGAGTGTCAAGTTTAGACAATTATATTGCGTATACAACTGTTGTTGCTGAAACTACTCAAAAGAGCGCTGAGTCGGTAGGTGAGTCCTTTAAGACGTTATATGCGCGTTTTGGTAAAATAGCGGCGGGTAAATTTGAAACTTCTCAAGAAGAACTTGAACAACAAGGATTATCTTCTGAAGATATGTCAAATTTAAATGAAATCGAACAGGTATTAAAAGCTGTAGGAATTAAATTAAGAGATACTCCTGAGCATTTTAGAGACATAGATTCGGTTTTGGCTGAAATTGCTGGAAAATGGAATACTTTCTCTGATGTTCAAAAATCTGGTATTTCTACGGCTGTTGCTGGTACTCGTTAGAGAGAAAATTTCTTAGTTTTGATGGAAAACTGGGATAATGTTGGTAAATATGCTGAAATAGCCGCCAATGCCTATGGGACAGCGGTAGAAAAGATGGAAGCTTATTCTCAGGGCGTAGAAGCAGCTCGTAAGCGTGTGCAAGCGGCATGGGAAGGCTTTGCATTAGTTGTTAATGAGAGTGGAGCACTTGAAGTTGCTTTTAATGCGTTAGCGACTGCGATTGAAAATCTTCACTTGATTGTTTTAAGCCTTATTGGGGCTTTGATAATAAATAATCCTGAAGCTGCTCTTAGCACATTAACCACAGCTTTTACTAAGCTTGGCACTTTCTTAAATACCAGAGGTTTAGAGGGAATGCTTGGCTCAGGGAAAAAAGATATATTTACAAAAGAGTTCCAAGAAAATCTAAGAAAGCAAAATGCTGAAAATGCTTTTGTCACTCAAAAACAAGCAATGTTTGGCGATTATCTTGGCAATTTCAAGGGGAATTTGGACAATAATCGTTTTGCTGGAATGGTGGAATATCAAAGTGGTTTAATTGGACTTGAGAAGAATGCTTCTAATGCTCAGTTCTTACAAGGTTTGGGAACTCTTGCGGGAGGAATAAATCTCAAAGATACGTTAAAAATGGGCGAAGGACTTAGATTGCTTAATAGTGCAGTTTTAACAGGAGAACAAGCTTAGATTGTTCTTAATACTGTTACTAAAGAAGTTTCTGATGCTCTGATTAAAGAAAAAATGGCAGTTGCTCAAGGAACAACAGATGAAGAAAAATTAGCATGGGCTCGTCAAGCGGCTGCAAAAGACCTCTTAATAGATATGACAGAGGGCGACAAGAGCAAGTATTATGATGAAAATGCAAGGAGAACATTTACTGCGGCAACTGGAACGGGCATGAGAGGAAATGAGCTCGAACAAAGAGAAATGCAAAATCGAGTGTATGCGTCAATGGCTGGGTCTGTTGTTGGTATGTATGGAGCTAAAACATTAATGGGGAATCTTGCGGCAGGTGTCAGCGGAGAAGATGCTCGTAGCGCAGGAGAAAGTATCGGAAGTGTCATTGGTATGTTTGCTGGTGAAAAAGCCGCATCTTCTTTGTTTACTGCAATCAAGGGTGTGGCAAGAGGAACGATGGCATCTTCGGCACTGGTTGCTCCCATTCTTGGTGTTGCGGTTTTGGCGATAGACGCAATTATTGGATTAGTATCTGCGGCTCGTAAAAAAGAGATTGAAAAAGCTCAAAATGAGTTTAAAGAACTTAAGGACACCTATGAATCTCAGCTTACTGCGTCTACTAAGGCATCTCGTTATGATGAATTGTCTGAAGGAGTAGACCAATTTGGTCGTAATGTTTCCTTAACTGATGAAGAATATAGTGAATTTTTGTCCACTTCTAATGAATTGGCCGCATTGTTCCCAGAATTAGTTGTAAGAACTGATGAAGCTGGCAATTCTTTCTTAGGGACAGCGGGAAAAGTGGGGAAACTTACAGAATCAATTGAAGAAATGGTTAAGGCTTCTCAAAAAGCGGCAGACCAACAATTATTAAGTAAAGATGTATTTAAAACTGCTTTTGATGAGGCTAAAACGGAAGCTTAGAATAAAGAATATCAATTAAATTCTTTAAGAGATTTATTAAATAAGCAAGAACAGGCCGTAGCAAATGGAGGAGTTTTTGAGGTTACTGATTCTTTTGGGGGTCCAATAGAAAGAATTGAAGCGACCGAAAAAGATATAAATAATACCAAGAATGCTATTTCTAATCTTGAGAAAGAATTAGCACAAGCAGGTAGCTCCATGACTGATTGGGCTAACGCTATTATTAGAAATGATGAAAATTTACAAAAAACATTAAATTCTTTATCTGAAGATGCGGAAATTGCGGCAAAACAAACAATGTAGAATGTTTTTACCTCAATTAATCCTGCCGATTATAAAGATTGGAATGAATATGAATCAGTAATAGAAAATCTTTCAAATAAAATAGCGGAAGTATATAAAAACAATCCTCGGTTAGTAGAACTTGAAGCTAATCGTACTGGTAATGCAGGAGAGTATTTTGGTAATCGCAAAAAGCTTTTAGAGAGCCTTGTTGATTCTTTTGGCGGTTATGCAGATTTGGATGAAAGTGAAAAGAAAATACTTATTGGCATTGGGTTTGAATTTGATGAAGATAGTCAAACGTGGGTTGATGCAAAAGATACTATTCGTACCATCGGAAGAGAATTTGGCTTTAGAAGAACTGGTAAAAAGAATGGCATTACAGCAGAAAATCTTAGCCAATTATCTACTGAAGATGTTGATAAAGTATACGGGTATTTAAGAAGTGGAGAAATTAATAAATACACTTCGATGGATACTATTGTTAATATGCTTTATGCTGATAGAGAAGTTCCTGAGAATATTCCTATAATGACAAAATATGTTGAAACTTTAAGTAAACAGGCAGAAGAAGCTAAGAGTATTCTTAGCGGTATGAGTTTTGATGATTGGAAAGCTATGGATAAAGACCAATTACAAAAAACATTTAGTAGTTTACCTGAAGCTTGGCGAAATGGTATTAAAGGAATAAAAGATGCTATTGATAATGGTGATTTCGGTGAAGACGAATTAAAAGATAAGCTTGATTCTTTGTATCAAACGTTGGGGTCAGGTGTGATTGATGCTTCTTCTGAATTGGCTAAATTATCTTTAAACAAGGTGTTTTCTGCCTCTCAATTAACTGATGATATAGATGGTATTGTAGATAGCATGAGTGAACTTCAAAAAGCTCTTAAAGCGGTAGCTGAAAGTTATGATGCGCTAAAAGAAGCTCAAAAAGAACAAAATGCTCATCGGAAATTAAGCTTATCTACAGTTGTTGATTTGTTGGCTACGAACATGAATTATGCTTAGGTTTTGGAATTTGAAACTGATGCAGAAACAGGAAAGACCACAGCAATAAGATTAGCAGCAAATGCTCAACAAATTATGAATCAAATGCAAATAGATGCAATAAAAGCTAATTTGGAAGTTGCTATAGCAAATAATGAATTAGCTATTCAAGAAAAGCAAAAGCAAATTTCCTTATTAAAAGGAGAAACTGTTACCAACAATGCTAATAAGCAAACTGAAGATGCAATTACATTGACTCAAGTTTGGGGCAAAGTAACCACTCGGATTGCAAAAGCTTTAGCAAGGGTTGTTACTTTACTTGGAGCATTAAAGTCGGGAAGCAGTATAAAGAGTGCTCTTGAACAAGCTGAAAACGCATCTAATGCTATTAGTGAATGGGATGATGTTGAGTGGGTTACTAAATATCAGAGTATGTCCAGAGACGAAAGAGAAACTGCTATTCAAAATTTAAGAGACGAAATAGTAGCTTTACAGGATGAAAATGCAACTTATCGTTATACGGCAGATAACTTGAATGCTAATAATATTGGAAGTGAATTGCGTAGTTATGTAAAAAATAATGACGAAAATGCCAAGAAAGAATTTGAGGATTGGCTAAGTGCTCTTGAGGGAGTATACAACAAAGAATTTTATCTGCGTAAATCACTAAAAGAGCAAGGGAATCTTACTGCTGAAGGTCAAGATATGTATATGAGCGGAGCTTATTATGATAAAATGAGAGACGTTTATACATTACAATCTAAGTATTATGAAGCTCAATTGCCAAAAGGAAAAGCAATTACTGAATATACTAAAGACCAATTAGCTTATTATCAAAAATGGCAAGAAGTGCAAGTAAAGATTAACAATCTCGACGATGAACAGATAGAAGATAAAATCAACATTTTAAAGCTCCAAGATGCTTCTCTTGATACTTTAATTGCAATACAAAAAGAATATATTGCTACTTCTGATATTCTTCAAGAGCGTTGGGAACGTGAACAAGAACTTAACAACTTGCTTGAGGAACGTAGAAAGCTTTATCGTGATACTCAAGAGTATGAACGCTGGATTGCAGATTATAATATCTCTAATCTAAAAGGTACTGCTTATTCCAATCCTGACCTTTATGACCAGCAAATTGGTATTAAGAAATCTACTATTGAGAATCAACAAGCTTCTTTGATTGAATCTATTGATGCAGCAAAACGTAGAATTGCTTCTCATTTAATGCAAACTGAGGGACTTAATGCTGAGGAAGCTTATCTAAAGGCGGCTCAGTCTGAAGAAGTTCGTTCTTTGATGAAGGAATATTATGAACTCGCAAAAGAATATTCCGAAGTCATTATGGAGTCTATCAATGCAAAAGTTGATGAAATTAGTAAGAAAATTGATAATGTTGATAAAGAAAGACCTAAGCAATGGACTTCTATTTCTCAAATTGAAAAGTCTTATGATAGCGAAGTAGATTATATCAATAAACAAATTGATATTTATCGTGAAGCATTGAAAGATGTTTCTAAACTAAATGATGACCAAATCAATGAACTTGTTGATGGATTGAATGAAGCTGTTATTTCTTTGCATGAGGCAAAAATCAATAGAGGCGAATCTATTAAGGAATTGCAAGAAAAGCAATATTCTGCGGCAATCGCTCAAATTGATATTTATAAGCAAGAAATTCAAGATGCTATTGATGCTATTGAAACAGCTTATGACAAAGAATATAACAAGATAAAAGAGAATAATACAGAGCGCGAACGTGCTATAAAACTTGAAGACCTTTTAGCCGCAAAGAAGAAAGCAGCTCAAGAGAAGGAAAAAGTTTATCGCGAAGGAATAGGATGGACATGGGAAAGTAACCGTTCCGCTCAAAAAGAAGCTCAAGAAAATCTTGATAGTTTTTATCGTGAGGATAAACTCACCGACCTTGAAGAAACAAAGAATGCTGACGTAAAACGCCTTGAACAACGTATTTCTGACTGGGAATCTTATGCAAAAGCTCTTGAATACAAGTATGGCGCACATGACCGCGAAGAAAATCAAAAATTGCTTATGGACCTTCTTGGGGTTGATAACATGGATGATGTTCGTGATAAAATGACTGGTGATATGACTTCTTATGTAACAGAAGCAAAAAAAGGTTTGGACAACTTTACGGAGCTTTCTTATGATTTTAAGGGTACTATTGAAGCTATCTATAAAGATTACAATACAATCTTTAATGATTTTCTTAATGATTATAAAAAGAATCTTGAGGAACTTCAAAAACTTTATGAAGAGTCTCTTAAAATGGAAGATGCTTCTGGTTATCTAAAGGGCAATGATGCTATTATTGCTCCTTATGTAACTCCTTCTAATGCGGCGAATGAAGATTTGTTGGCTAAGATGATGGCAAATTCTGAAAAGTGGTTTGATATTCAAAAAGAGATTAATTCTCTTGATAGGAATGCTTCTAACTACAAAGAGATGGTTGCGGCACTTCAATCTGAACAAAAGCAATTACATAGCGATAATGAAGGTTATGCGGCTGTTCTTGATGCTACAATGTCTAAGCTTTATGGCAACAACTGGTCTAATGTGGGCAAAGGCTATACAGATGTTACAGTTGGTGGTAAAACTTTTGCTACTTCTGCTCTTTATGTTATGGGTAAAGACGGAACAGCTTATACTCCTGAAGAGGCTGCAAAAGAACTTGATAGACTTTCTAAGGCTTGGTGGGATGCTAAAGAAAAAGGCGACGAAGCCGCAATGAAAGAAATTGCTGATAAAGGCAATACTCTTGGTACAGGTCTTGGTGGTACTCGTGATGAAAATGGTGTCTGGCATTTTGATAGTGTAAGTAAAGCAGGAAGTAGCGCAAAGAACGCGACTGAAGTTGTTAATGGACAAACGTATACTATGACAAGTAATAGTTCTGGAGGCAAACATTGGAGTACATCTTCAGGCGGTGGAGAAAGTTCTGGCAAGGGAACTTATTCTTCAAATGATGGTAAGTATACCATAGGTTCTAAAGATGGACAGAATTTCCATGATAATGCCAAAGCTGGTGATACTATGACTGGCCGTGATGGGTCTACATGGACTAAGAATAGTGATGGCTCTACTACCATTTCTAAAAATGGTACGACTTATACTGTTGATAAAGGTCATGCTGATGGTATCCTTGGCGGACCAATTACTTACACTGGTTTGTCTATGTTGCATGGAACTCCTTCTGCTCCTGAATATGTTCTTAATGCAGACCAAGCTTATACTTTGTTGCGTAATATTTCCACGATGCAAATTCCTGAATATACTTCTCTTCTCTCTAATGCGGGTGAGACACAGTATATTCTTCAAGGTGATGTTATTATTGATGGTACGGAGAATCCTGAAAACTTCTGGGATGCCGTTACAAATCAAATGCGTAACCGTTACAGTGTAACTAAAAATAATAAGAGGGCTTAATAATTAATCTTGACAAAAGATTGTTATTAAGATAAAATTGAATAAATCCAAAGGGAGGGAAGGCGAGGTAACAACTCGCCTCGTCTCCTTTCCTAAAAATATTTAAGAAAAGGAGTTGTAATTATATATGGCAGTTTATAAGCCTTCTCAATTTATTCCGTCATTAGACGAAATTGATGCAAATCAAAATAATACATTTTCCTGTTAGGTAAATACTTCTGGTAATCCAGCAAAAGCATATAAGCTGGATATATTATCTATAGATGGTGAAACGACTATTTATGATGGGGCAGCAACTAATTTAAGCTCACAAGTTTTAAATAAAGGTAGACTTCAAATTCCAAATGTAAGTAACACGACCTCTGGTATGAGTAATTTAGTAAATGGAAAAGATTATCAATGGGGCGCTCGTGTTTATGATGCTATAGTAGGGTCAACAGCGCAGCCTAAAACTTTAGTTTGTTCTGGGTATCTTGTTGGTAGTACAAGATATGTTTTATGGACTACTACGGATTATACTACTGCTCCCGACGCTCTTGTTATGGATAGATGGGTTGAATTTAATATGTCAAATCAAAACAATTATTTACCTGTACCTAATCCGAATCCTGATAATATGGTATTACCAATAGGAGCTTATAGAGAACGTAAACAAATTTCTTGGGTTGAAGATGAGCTTGGCTGGAATAAAGATTTTATTAAAATCGAACTTGAAGAGCCTTTTACTTATAATTATAAAGATGAAACAGAATTTCAAGTTTATCTTTGTTCTGACCAACATACTCAAACAAGCGTATTTATTGACCCAAATGATGTAATTGAACGTGGTTATTATATTGAAATTTATACCCCTGATGGACAAACTTTGCTTGAAACCAAACGTAAAATTATGGGATATGGTGAATCTACAGGCGAAGTTCGTGTTCAAGACCCGTTTAATTCTATTCCTGTTAATGGACAAATTTTTAAAATTTATTCGTATGATTATGTAACAGCAACTTATACAGAGCAAGCCTTTACATCTTCAAATAAAGTTGGTGGAGCGCCTGTAGCTGGAACATTTAAGGTTGTGAATAATCGTTGGGATAGTTCAAAGAAACAATTATTTATTTAGCCCAACGTAAATATAAAGACAGATATTACCAATCCTAATGAGATTGTTTTTGATAATAATGAAGCTCGTGTTGATATAAATAAAACTACAAGTATGACGGTAGTTCCTCGGAAAACTACGGATACAACTTTTAATCAATTGGATAATTCACAATGGCTTTTAATTTCTGGAACAAGTTCAAATCCTATTGTCCCTCCAATTAGCCCAAAGAGCTATTATAAAGTTTATTCTGACTTTATGGATACCTCTCCCTTTAGTGTGTTTTATGCTCGTACAACTCCAACAAGAGTATTACAGTTTAAAAATGCAAATGAAATGGTTGGCATAGATAACCCATTTATAGCAGTTAATAATGACACAGCAATAAATTGGAGAGATGTTACTTTTAATACAACTTGGACTCAAATAGAAGGTGTAGAAGTTAAATATTATCATTATTATCTTTATGATGCTAATAGCGATTTAGTAACAGAAAGTGATGATATTTATAATTCTATTATGGAATGGACTTTTAGAGGTTTAACTTCTGGTACAGAAACTCAACCTGAACAATATAGTGTAAAAATAAAAATCGTAGACCAATATGATAAAGAATTTACAAATGAGGCTTCTTTCTTAGTTTATTATGAAGTAGAACAAGGTATTATTCCACTTGATGTATCATTAAGTTGTGATGAGCATGGTATGTTAATTGTGCCTCAAGCTCCTGTATATGTACTTACAAAAGATGATGGGGATATGCCTACCGTGGATTCAAAAGATTTAAATTCCACAGAAGATTATTTGCAAATTCCAGCAGGAGAAGTTTTAAATTATGTTTGCATGGATGATGCTGAACAAACTCCTATTGTAATTACTCCCGATTTTTCATATTTTACTAAATTTTAGCTAACTCCCAATTTCTTTAGGGGAATTGAAAAAAATAATGAAGAAACTATTTTAAAAATTGCTCATGCTACAGATATTTCTACAGGCGAAGCTAAAGATTCTGTGGAATATACTTTAAAAGTTGGAGGATTTGAAACTTTTTATCAAGATGATAATGGTGTTTTTCATTTGAATCCGAATGTTGGTAAAATTAAATTATATAAAGAAGGTAGTATAACTCCTGTTGTTTGTTTTGATGGAAAATCTTTTTATGATTTATTTGAAAATGATGTAGACAAAAAATTAAAGAAGCCTACTCAAATAAAATATGCTTTGCAAAACGCTTCTTATGGAACTTATAAGTCTTATGAATATTTACCTCGTCCTTATACTGGGAATCCAGAATTAAATACTGATACAATTTATACTGCTTTAAATGATAGTGTATTTAGTGGAGAAACTTATCGTGCAGGAGCTCTTTATAAGTGGAATGGTGGTAATGGGTATGTTCAAATAACTGACTCTCAATATGTTTATATAGAAACTTTAAATCAAGTAGAAGGAGCTACTTATGATAGTTTAGGAGTTCCCGAAACGTGCCGTTCTTCTGATAATATAACAGTTGGTTGGACTGAATTTGGTACTCCATATACAGTAACAGCAGGTAATAAAAAAATGCGGGTGAAAGTTACAGAAGCTACTCTTTAGTTGGATGGTCGGGCTCCTAAAACATATTCTGCTCAAGAATTAATGGATAGACTTATTAGTAATATGAATCGTTTACGAACTATCGAGGAAAAAGGTTACGATAAAGCCGATATTCGAACAGAAGTAAACACACTCAACATGATAAATAGTCGTATAAGAACTGTATTAGGTTTATCACTTAAATCAAGTTATATAAATACAATGGGTGGAGCTTCAGTTTCTTCTTTCTATTTTATAGATAATATTCAAGGGTATAATGATAATATTTGGGTTGATTGTGAAGAATTAGTTGCTCAAAATTCTGAATATCTTGGAACAAAATGGTTTAATTTTTATATGACTGTGGTTGATAATAAAGTTTCTTGCTATATTAGTATTGTGAATAATAGATGAAAGGAGTTGGTGAATTATGGCTGAACAAAGTAGAATTTATTTTAATAGTAATATTAATGTGGATGTTGTGAAAGTTACTAAAGATACTTCACTAACTCTACAAGAAGCAATTGTTCAAAGAAAAAAGATGGGAAAGAAGCCTTTGCTTTATAATGATTTTATCGAAAGAGTTGAAGCAGAGTATTTTCCACCTTTAGCAAAAGATAGAGATGCACAATTTAATATTTATCGTAAAACTCCTGACCAGAAATATTATGATTATGTTTGTGGTTTAACAGAAGATGAATTTGCTTTTATAGATTATAAGATTAAAGCAAATCAATGGTATCATTATCTTGCTGCGGCACAGGTATATAATGTTCAAACAGGTATTCGCTATTTAATGTTTGAAAACAAAGAAGATAGTGGTGATTTAACTTATCTAAAAGTAAAATGGGATAATTGGAGTATTCAGGATATTGAAGATTCTGACACTGAGGGCGTGTATATAAAAACTGGTTCTACTTGGTTGTTAGGGTTGAACTTAAATCAAAATAACGTTACTCAAAATACAAATGTAATGAATTATGAAACTTTAGGTAAGTTTAGTAAATATGGTGTGGGAGAAAAGAGTTTTCAGTCTGGTAGCTTTAGTTCTTTGCTGGGACAAATGGCTGAGGTTACAGAATATAGCACCATTAATGATGTTGCAGGAAAATCTAATTATAGGTATACTGAAAGAGATAATCCAACTTACAAATTTAGTGCAGAAAGTAATAAATTAGATAGATGGAGAGAATTTATTTATAATGGTAAGTTAAAACTTTTAAAAGATTTTAAAGGAAACGCTTGGATTGTTCAAATTATGTCTAATCCTTCTTTTGAGATAAATTATCAATCGTATGAAATGCCAACAACAATTAGTTTTGAGTGGCAAGAAGCTGAAGATTTCTCTAAGGTTTCTATCATAGCTGTTTCAGATGAATTTTAAGGCGGTGAGCTATGGAACTTTTTGGAGATGTTTTAACAGAAGAAAAAAATATAGATTATGCAAAATTAATTCGTTATCTTGAAAGACCCTCTATAAAATAGCGTTATAGAGTTAGTGTTTTAACTCCCAATGAAGAACCATCCTATGTTATTCCAGAAAGAGATATTGCTTTAAATGGTATTAATTTTACTGAGTCTTATCAAAATGGACAGCGTAGAAATTTTACTTTAGAGTTAATTAATACAGATGGGCGATATACGCCTTCTATTGAAGGATTGTGGGTAAATGACCGTTTTCGCTTAGACGTTGGATTAGAAATCGGGAATCAATTTATTTGGTTTCCTAAAGGTATTTATATAATGGGCGATTCTTCTTTAAATCATAGCGATTCTGAAAAAACAGTAAGCATTCAAATGCAGGATAAATATGCTGTGTTTGAAGGAAAAACTGGCACATTAGATAGCGCTTATGAGATTGAAGTGGGCAGTGATATTTGCGATACTATTCGTGGTATATTAAATTTTACTATGGGTAATGGTTATATCATGGATTATAAACAGCCCATTTTTGATTCTTCTTTTTATGGGAAAAAGACACAACAAACTATTCGTGCAGAGCAAGGAGAAAATTACGGCTCTTTAATTGATTCTTTAGCCACACAACTTTCTGCGGAATATTATTATAATAATGTGGGGAATTTATGTTTTTATCCTATTAATGAAACAGTTGATGATAGTGTAAAGCCAATTATTTGGACTTATAAAAATTTTGATAAAAATATAGGTTCGTTTAACTTAAATTATCAAAATGAAGAAATTATTAATGCTGTCAAAGTTGTGGGAGATAATATAGATAGTGGAGTATATTCTGCTGTTGTTGAGAATACCAATCCTGCTTCTCCTATTTGTGTTCAAAGAATAGGTAAGCGTATGGAAGCTCCTCATTCTGAATCAAATGTTTGGAGTGAAGATTTAGCTTATGACCTTGCAAGATATTATTTAAGAAAATCAACTTTTGTAAGCGTACAATTTTCAAGTCAAGTGGCGTTTAATCCTTTACTAACAGTAAATAATATTTGTGAAGTAGAAGATAGATTTTTGGAATTGAAAAGAGATAAATTACTTATTACTTCAATTTCTTTTACAAGCGATTCTAATGTGATGTCAGTACAATTTTGTAACACATCAGATTTACCAACAAATACATAACGGAGGAATCACATGAGTAGACATGACAAAGATTACAATTCTTCCGTTAAATTAAGTGCGTATGCAGATTTAATGCTGGATAGAATTAATACTTGTATTAGCGATAAAATTTCAAAAAGCGTTACTCGTTTAGCAAGCGCTATTGTAACTAAAGTAAATTCAGATGGCAGTGTAAATATTCGACTGCCATCTGAGGATAATACTGAATTTACAAAAATTCAAAATCAATGTCCTTACGAGCTAAAAGTTGGAGATGCTGTTGAGCTAACTTTAAAAAATGGTAGCTTTAATAACTGTTGGGTTTCTGCAAAACACGGCATGGGAACTCGTGCCACAAGTGAGGGTAGTTCTGGTTCTTATGTTTTACCTGTTGCAACTGCAACACAGTTAGGTGGTATTAAAGTAGGAGCAGGACTTGTAATTAAAAACGGTGTTTTAAGTGTTACTGGCGGTGGTACGGCTGATGCTGTTGAATGGGAAAATGTTTTAAATGCGCCAACAACTTTGGCTGGATATGGAATTACTGATGCTCGAATCAACAGTGGGACAATTACCTTGGGTGAAAATTCTATTGTTCCATTAACAGCTTCAAGTAATCTTGACGCAACAAAATTAGTAGGTAATGTTCCAAATGCGACAAAAGCTATTCAAGATGGTAATGGTGAGGTTATTGTAGATACTTATGCTAAAAAAACAGAGATGCCGTCTTTAAGTGGATATGCAACTCAAACATGGGTTTAGAATCAAGGATATTTAACTGAACATCAAAGTTTGGCCAATTATGCGTTAAAAACAGAATTGCCTAAAAATATTTCTGACTTAACTAATGATGCAAAATATATTACAGCAAGTGGAGCACCTGTTCAAAGTGTTAATGGAAAAACTGGTGCTGTTTCTTTAACTGCAAATGATGTAGGAGCATTACCAAGTACAACAACTATTCCTGTTGTTAATAATGCAAAATTAACAATCCAAAAAAATGGCGTGGAAGTTGATAGTTTTACTGCTAATGCAAGTGTAAATAAAACAATCAATATTGAAGTTCCTACAAAAGCTTCTGATATTAGTGCTATTAGTATAGATGATATAAGCCAAATTTTAGGAAATTCTGAAACAAAAGTCCCAAGTGAAAAGGCTGTTACACAAGCAATGTCTGCGGCTGGATACGGCGATATGCTTAAAACTAATTATGCGACAAAAAGTGACAGTATTGTTGATAAATCTTATGCAGACGAAAATGGAGATAATATTGCTTCAACCTATATTCCTAAATTTAAGCTGTTAAATAATACAGATGTTAATAGTTTAATAACTTCTTAGATTTGTGTAATAGGAGCAGGAAATACAAATTTACCTGATGATGCAACTGGTTCTGTTCTTTTTGTAGCAGGAGATGGAACAAATGCTTTTTAGATTATTGTTGTATATGCGACAAATGTATTAAGTCATAGAGCTTATAAAGATGGAGCATGGACTATTTGGAGGAGTACAGAAGTAACGCATTCTTCGGATAGTAGTTTCGACGTTTCCGCTTTTGGGCTTGGCTTTGTTACAGGAGAATAAAGAACACAATATATAGTAAAAACTTTTTAAAAAACACAAAAATTTTTCTTGACAAACGGTGAAAGGTGTGTTATACTTCAATCACAGTGAGAGATGAATTGAGATTTTTGGTATGGCACACCTTTTTTCACCGCTCACATTTTCCCAGCAAATATAGACGAAAGGGGTAGACAAATATATGGTAACGAATCTTATTTGTGATGCTTGTAAGTTCCAGCCGAAGTGTGTTGGTTATAACAAGCTTAAGCCATTTACTGAGGAAGCACGAACCGACCTTGGTGTAGAGCTTGAGATGAAGAAGTGCAACGATTTTGTTGACATGAATGATGAAGATGCGGGTTGATTTCTTCTGAGGTAGAGATTCATTGACTCTAAGCACAAAAATGCTTAGCCAAGTGAAGCCATTTTTGGTGGATATACACAAAAAATAAGTCAATAAACAGGCTTAAAAGGCAAATAAAAAGACAATTTTATTTGACGAACAAATTTTAGACATTTAAGGAGATATTTTTTAACATGAATAATAATTCTGACCAGATTCGTAGACTTTAGAACGTTGTAATTCTTGAGGGCGCTCTTGCAGAGCTTGAGGAACCTCGTACTGGCACAGGTAAAGATGGTATCAATTACATCTCCCTCCGTGGTGCTGTACAGTGTGGCGATACTGGCGTTTACACTCGTAGCTTCCGTGCCTTTATTAAAGAAAAGAAGACTAACGGTGAAGATAGCAAGGTTTATAAGGATGTAGTTGAGTGGCTTAAGACCGCAACTCCTATGACGAAGAACGCTGAGAATCCTACTATGGTTCGTCTTCAGGGTAGCCTTTCCGATAACGTTTATGTTAATCGTGAGGGTGTTCTTGTTGAGGGTACTGAGGTTTCTGTCCAGTTCTTTAATGAGTTTAAGTCTTTCAATGCTTCTCTACAGCTTGAGGGTTATATTAAAGATATTAAGCCCGAAGTTCGTGGCAAGGATGATGATGCTCACGAGACTGGTCGTTATAAGATGCACTTTATTACTCGTGACTTCTATGGTAATACTCTTGACCTTAAGAATATTATCGTTCCCGCTGAGACCTATGACGATATTCAGTCCATTGGTTATGATGAGGGTGCTACGGTTTCCATCAATATCGACTGGATTCCCTCTCAGACTGAGGAAGCTCCTAAGAAGAAGTCTGGTGGTTTCGGTAAGCAGGTAGACCTCGGTTCTACCAGTGGTAATTCCTATCTTGAGATGATTCTTGTTGGTGGTTCTGACCCCTATGATGAGGATTCCAAGGATGCTCTTAGTCCCAAGATTGTTCGCGCAATGATGGCCGAGCGTACTGCTCACATTAAGGAAGTTGAAGCGAATGGTTATCTTGGTAACAAGGGTAACGGTTCTACTACAACTGCAAAATCTGGTGGCTTTGGTACTGCTAAGGCTAAGACTGGTTCTTTTACCCCTATTGATGATGATGAAGAATTGCCCTTCTAAGTCATAAGAAAGGAGTAAAAGAATATGGCTATTGATTTAATGAACCTTGCTCCAACCACAATTAGTAGAGACCTTAAGGGAAAGTATGTTTGCCTTTATGGTGACGCAGGTAGCGGTAAAACCTCTCTTGCGGTTTCTTTCCCTAAGAATTTGCTTTTGGGTTTTGAACATGGTTGGAACGCACAGTCTAATATTTACGCAGTTGATGTTCCTACTTGGGCTGATTTCAAGGCTTATGTTAAGCAGTTGAAGAAGCCTGAGATGAAGGAAAAGTTTGATACGATTTCTTTAGACACAATTGGTCTTGCTTGGGACCGTTGTATCGAGTATATTTGTGATAAGAACGATGTAGAGAAGATTAATGACATTCCTTATGGCGGTGGTTATTCTGAAGCTCGTAAGGAGTTTGAGAAGATGATTATCACCATCACTCAGCTTGGTTATGGTCTTGTTATTATCGCTCACGCAGATGTTCACCTTGAAGCTGACCCTGATAATGCGAATGCAGAAGTTCGTGTTCTTGGTCCTGCTGTTCCTAAAAAGGTTGCTGATATTGTCAATCGTCTTGTCGATATTACTGCTTACATTAATATTGATAAGAATGGTGAACGTTGGCTTTATCTTCGTAGCACTTCTACCATTACGGCAAAGAGTCGTTTCCGTTACACTCCTGACCGCATTCCTATGGGTTATGATAGCCTTGTCAATGCTATCGCAGACGCTATTGAAGAGGAAGCAAAGAATGGTGGTACAGTAGTCGATACTCCTGTTGAAGCCGCTCCTGAGAAGAAGCAGGTCAATTTTGATGACCTTGTGGCAGAGATTAAGTCGTATGCTATTGCTATGAATAAGATGGAGAAAATGTCTGAGTATTCCAAGATTGTTGTTGAATATCTTGGTAAGGGTAAGGCTGTTAAGGATTGTAATGAATCTCAGTCTGATATTCTCATGCTTATTCTTTCTGACCTCCGTGATTGGGGTGCAGAGAATGACCTCGACATTGCTCGTAAGGTCTAATAATTAACTAACACAAAGGAGATTGGAGAAAGTAAACAAGCTGAATCCTTTCTCCTTTGTTTTTCTAATTATAATTTTACAGAAATGGGGTGTTATTATCGGTAGAAAGCCAAATAGAGTTTTTACTTGTGCTCAATGCGGTCTTTAGTATCCATCTGAGCTAAAGATAGTTGTTTCGCAAAAGAATTATTGTCCAAGTTGCGGAACGATTCGCCGTCAAAGAGCGGAAGATTATAAAAATCTCTTTAATTATATCTTTTTTACAATGGGCTACGATGGTGTCTTAGACCCCAAAAAAATGTCTGTTCCTGTAAGCATTCTTAAAAAAGGCTATCATATGGATGCCTCTAAGGTTCTTTGGACTCTAAAATATATTAATGAGTACGAGAAAAATAAACCTCGGAGAATGCAAACAGAGATGGATTTAATTAAACTGGTAACTTCTTACTATCTTCAAGCTAAATTCTTTTGGGCAAGTTGTGAAGAATTAGACCAGAGTTCTACACAAGAAAAGATAGATGAAAGTTTAGATTTCCCAGTTCATCAAGTTGTTATCAATCGTTCTGACCTTGAAAAAGCTCGTATTGCAGATGAAGAGAAAAGAGCTCTTCGTGAGCATCGAGTGATTCCAGAAGATTATGATGGTGACATTGATGAATTGGATTTTGATGCTTTTGTTTGGGACGCTGATTATGATAAAGAATTTTTGAAACAGCGTAAAGAGCTTTGGGAAGCTGAAAGAGCAAAAGAAGAGGAAGAGTCTTATTTTACAGATGAGATTTTACCAGAAGACCTCAATGAAGAGGATTTACTACTTTATAAAGGAGAGACAGATTCGTGGCAAGTAAAATAAATTTCGACCAAGACGATTATAATTCTCGTATTGCTGCCCTTGAAGTTATTGGCTGTATTATTTAGAAGCCAGAGTTACTTGCGGGGCATAGGCTTGAGAAAACGGATTTTACGAATCTTGTAGCTCAAGCTGTTTTAACTGCGGTTAAATATCTCTGGGCAAAAAGAGTAGAGTTCATTGATATTAATATTATCAACGAATGTCTCTCCAAAAACTATCCTACATTTTATCGAATTTATCAAAGAAGTCAGCGGGATAACTTTGTAGGTCAGGCAGTTACGAAATGCCATCCTATGAACTTTGAAGCTAATTATAACGAGCTTAGAAAATTTTCTCTGCTACGTTCTCTTATGAATCAGGGTATTGATGTAACTGATATTTATGACCCAAATGAGTTTGACGACGATGAAGGAGAAAACAAGAAGAAAGAATTTGTTAAAATGACAACAGATGATATTCTTCTTAAAATTCGTCAGAAGCTTATGAGCACTACACTTGATTACACGACTAAAGCTGGTCGCGATAGTGTTAAAGCTGGTGGAATAGAGTTACAAAAGTTTGTTGAAGACCGTAAAAATGGTGGTAGTTATGGCTTAAGTTATTCCAGTAATTTTTATACAACTATTACTGGCGGTATGAAGCCAAGACATTTTAATATGATTTCTGCATCTACTGGAAGTGGAAAATCAAGGGTTAGTGTTTCAAACATTTGCCATACTTTTGCAGTAGAATATTATGATAATAAGTTAAAGAAATTTGTTCCTAATCCTCATGGCACTCAAAATGCAGTTCTTTATATTGGGACTGAGATGGAACTGGTAGATGAAGTTGAGCCTATTATGTTGGCTTATATTGCAGATGTTCCACAGGACCATATTATGGATTATGATTATGCAGAGGGCGAATATGAACGAGTTCTTTATGCTATTGACATTCTTAATAGAAGTCAAATCTATTTGGAATATGTGCCTGATTATGATATTTCTACCCTTGAACAAACAATTGAAAAATATGTCCTTCAAAAGAATGTAAGACACGTTTATTTTGACTATATTCATATTACTACAGACTTGATTGCAGAATTTCAGGGAGAAGCTAAAGCAAAAATGCAACTTCGAGAAGACCAAGTTTTGTCCAACGTAGGTACAAAACTCAAAGAGCTTACTCGTAAATATGATATTAGTCTTGATACTTGGACTCAGGTTTCAGGTGATTGGAAAAATGAAAATAATCGTGACCAGACTATTATTCGTGGTGCAAAATCTTTGTCTGATAAGGTAGACTGTGGTAGTATTATGATGCGTCCTACTGTTGCGGAATTAAAAAAGATTGACCCCATTTTAAAAAATCGTTTTGGAGGACAGAAACCAAATCTGTATATTGCCACATATAAAAATCGTGGCGGGAAATTTGTAAATGTTAAGGTTTGGTTATATGTAGATTATTCTACTATGCGTGTATCTGACCTGTTTTGTACAGATTATGATAACAAATTGATTGATAAAGGATATTTACCTGAGACATTTGTTTCGGTTAATGAAGATGGTATCGTTAATTATAGTAGACATAAAGAAGACGTTCCTGTTGGAGTTGGTATTTCTGCAATCAATACTGCAAATGGAGATACTACAAAATTAACAAAGCCTACTAAATATGAAGCCATTTATTCTGACGAAACAGGTGGAGACGACCCAGCAGAAAAAGCAATTAAAGACGCTATGGTAACTGGTGAAGTCACTTCTGTTGTAAGTAAAAAATTGCAAAATAGGTTGGACCTTGAAAAAGAAAATGAAGAAAATATGTATTCTACTAAAGTAACCAGAGAAGATTTTGATAATGATGGTTGGCCAGTAGATAAACTTAGTGAAATTGAGGAAGAGGATTAAAATCCTCTCCTTTGGTTGGCATTATGATAGATAAAGACGAATTATTAAAACGTGTTACACCTGAGATTGTGATTGAAATAATGGATGAAAATGGTGCGCCTTTAAATCATACAAGTAGAGATGGTTCAACTGGACAGCAACTTTTGTGGTTTAAAACTATTTGTCATGGAGGTTCTAAGCCTAAACTCTGTTATTTTACTCAATCAAAAAACTTTTTCTGTTATACTTCATGCGGAGCAATGAGCTTTTTTGAGGGGATTAAAAGAATTAGAAATGTAAGAGATAAAGACTTTTATAAGGGTGTTATTCTTTATATCGCTGATAAAGTTGGGCTAAAATCAACTCAAGAAAAGGGTTTTGGTACTTATCGTAAAGATGATAGAGACGATATGAGAACCCTTGAAGATAATATGAGTATTTCTGGTTGGGGAGATTGGCGCGAAAAAATTAAAAATCAAAATGAAAATATCAACAACAAAATTATTCAAGACGAAACAATTCTAAACTATTTTGAAAATAAGATTTATGATGGATGGCTTAAAGAGGGCATCTCAGAAAAATCTATGAAAAAGTATGGAATTAAATGGTATGAATATCAAAAGCATATTATTATTCCACATCGAAATGAAGATGGACAGTTAATTGGTATTCGTCGCAGAAGTCTCAAACCAGAAGATAAAAACAATAAATATATGCCTGAATTTATTGAGGGTAAAGATTATGGACATTCTTTAGGTCTGAATCTATATGGGCTTTATGAAAATAAAGCTGCAATAGAAGAACGTGGAAAAGCTATTATTGTCGAGGGAGAAAAAAGTGTTTTGCTTTCAGATACCTATTTCGGCAAGAACAGTATTGCTGTAGCTACTTGTGGTTTCTCTGTTTCTAATAAGCAAGCCAATCTTTTAGGAGACCTTGGTGTAAGACAGGTTTATCTTGGATTTGATAAAGACTTTGACGAGTTTGACTCAAAAGCAGTTAAGGGGTACAATAGTAATCCTGCAACTAAAAGAGACTTTGAGATGTATAAAAACAAAATTATTTCCATTGCTTCAAAATTAGCTGGAATGGGTTTTGCAGTTTACATCATCAAAGATAAAGAGGGTAAACTTAAAATCAAAGATTCTCCTTTTGATGAGGGTAAAGAAACATTTCAAAAGTTATTTGCAAACGCAGAAAAGTTTGATATGAATAAGTTGAAGTGGAATCAAGGGTGATAATTATGTAGACGAGGATAAATAATAGATGAAAAAGTTACAATGGAAGACAAGATTTAATACTTAGTTTAAGGAAGAAGTAGATTTTTTAGATACTCTTCTTGAAAGCTATGGTATTACAGATATAAAGGGTTTTGTTCATCCTGTCAGAAGTGAGTTGAATGACCCATTCTTGATGAAGAACATGGACAAGGCTGTAGAATTAGTCCATGATAAATTAAAAGAAGATTGTAAAATTCTAATTTATGTGGATGGAGACTGTGATGGCGCAATGGCAAGTTCTGCCTTAACTCAGATTCTTAAATATATTAAACCTGATGTTAAGTTAGACTATACTTATGCTTTCCAGAAAGACCACGGACTTACTATGAGTAAGTTAGCAAATTTTACAAAAGATGAGTTTGGATTGATTATAATTCCAGATGCATCAATGGAAGCTAAAGATGCTATTGAAATCACAAGGAATTTTTCTGCTCCTATTTTAGTTCTCGACCACCATTTAGTTTCATCTGAGACTCAAGATACTTGGACTGGCGAATGGATGGATAGAGAAAAAGCAATTTCCATTTATAAAGAGAACCCGTCTGAATATAAGACTCGTTTTCATACGGATTGCTACGCGAATTATTGTTTGCCTGTAAATAGTACAGATGGTCAGTATCCTTGTACTGCGATTTGTGGTACAGGAGTTGTAATGAAGTTTGCAGAAGCTTATTGTGAAAAATATAATGTTGATACAGAAATTCTCGACAATATTATGGAACTTGTTTCGCTTGCTGAGATAGCAGATGGTATGGATAGCATGAAGCTTGAAGCAAGATGGTATATGCTTGAGGGACTAAAAGAGTTCTATTGGCATAATGATTTCATTAAAGAACTTTGTGACCGTTTGGCTGATGAAATGCCTTATGGTAGGACTATTAGTTCTATGGGTTGGACTATTGCTCCTAAAATTAATGGCGTATTTAGATATGGCACAGAAGAAGAAATCGTTAATATGTGTCGTGCTATTCGTGGGGAGCAAGAAACAATAATTTATAAACCTCGACGTAAGAGTAAGAATGACCCTATGCCAGAACCAGAAGAGCATACTCTTCAATGGGATATGGCAAGGACTTGTTGTAATGTAAAGAGTAGACAAGATACAGCAGTACGTTCATTCATGGAAAAAGTTGAGGAAATCATTAAAAAGACAGAAGCAAATAAAAGAAGTATTTTGTTTGTTGATTGTAGTAATGTAATTGATAAGAAAACTGTTACAGGACTTGTAGCTAACAAACTTGCTTCAAAATATTATCGACCTGTTGTTTTGATGCGCAATTTTTCAGATACCGAATTTGGTGGGTCTATGAGAAATTATTCTCAAGGAAACGTTTCAGATTTGAGAAGTTTACTTGAAGAAGCTGGGGTAATAATCCACGGACATTCTAATGCCGCAGGGATTCGTATTGAAAAAAGTAAACTTTCAGAAATTCAAGCTAAGTGTGATGAGTTGCTTCCTATTGATTCTCTTGTTACAATTCATCAGGTTGATTGGCAAGTAGACTTGGCTGATTTGAAGAAAGAATATATCTCAGAGGTCGCAGAAAACTATGCTATCTGGGGTAATACTGTTCCATCTCCTACTTTCGCCATTACTGGTATCAGAGTAAATGCAAGTCAGATTACTCGGTCTGGTCCAAATGGAGCTAAGACTTTTATTCGTTTTAAGGCTAATAATATTTCTTTTGTTAAGAAGTATTGTGCTGCTGGCGAATTTGATACCATGACTATGAAAGATAGAGTCGGATTTGGAGTTAGTAAAAAGAATCTTTTAATGAATGTTATTGGTGAGTTCCAATATGAAAAATATGAGGATAAAAATTATCCTGTTGTAAAGATTCTTTATTATGATGTTGAAGAAGACCTTGAGGCTAATGAAGCTGATAAGCAAAAAATGGCTGGCGGAGATTGGTCTGAGATTGAGGAAGCTACATCTAAAAATAAAAAGGTTGTTGCAAAAAATGCAACAACTGTTGTACAAAAGGAAGAAAAGAAAATTGATGCTGATGAGTATCGGGACGATTTCTATTTCTAAAAAGATTTTAAAGTTATGAACTTTTGAACTATATATAGGGAAACTTTTTTGTAGGAAGTTTCCCTTGACAGATATATTTAGACGTGATATAATATAGACAAATTTATGAGAAAGGGGAAGAATAATCGAATGTTTGTAGGTTTACATAATCATACTGATAATGGGTCAAACATTCGCGGATTCCTTGATAGCACTAATACTATTAAAGGACTTCTCGAATACACGCTTTAGGTAGGACACAAAGGGGTAGCTATTACAGACCATGATTCTGTCGCGGCTCATGTTAATGCGCTTACGCAAATAGCAGAGTTTCGTGAAAAAGACCCCGAAAAATGGAAAGATTACAAACTAATTTTAGGTAACGAAATTTATCTTTGTAGTCGAAAAGAAATTGAAGAAGATAAGAATTATACTTTTTATCATTTTATTCTTATCGCAAAAGATGAAATTGGACACAAACAAATTCGTGAATTAAGTACAAGGGCATGGATAGATAATTCATTTACATGGGTTAATATTCGTACTCCAACTTATTACGATGATTTATTTGAAGTTGTTGAATCTAACAGAGGGCATTTAGTAGCTTCAACTGGTTGTTTAGGAGGGTTTGCTCCGCATTTAATTCTTCGAGCTTACAATGAAAATCCGTTACAGCCAGATTATCATGTTGTAAAAAAATGGTTGTCTCGAATGGACCAATGTTTTGGGCATGGGAATTTTTTCCTTGAATTGCAACCCTCTATTCAAGAAGAGCAAAAAATTGTCAATCAAGCTTATATTGAATTGTCAAAAGAGCTTGATATTCCTTATGTTATTACTACTGACGCACATTATCTTAAAAAAGAAGATAGACCTATTCACGAAGCTTTTCTTAAATCAAATGATGATAGTGGAAAAGAACGAGAGGTTGGAGATTTTTATGCTTCTACATATGTAATGTCAGAGGACGAAATTCATTCTTATATGGATGAATATCTTGGAGCAGAAGCAGTACAACAAGGTATTGACAATACCATGTTAATTTACAATATGGTTCACGAATATACTTTGTTTGCTAATCTTGAAATCCCCTATGAGCCAGATGATTTAACAGAGCCTAATCCAGTATTAGTTGAAAAATACGTTAAACATATTCCAATGTTAGACTGGTTTGTAAAATCTGATTTTAATGGAGACCGACATCTTGTTCGAGAGATTGTAAATCGTATTGAAAAAGATAGTGATGAATTAGCTAACAAAGAAACTTATGATTCAATTCAAACGTGTCTTGAATCAGTAAAAGCGAGTTCAGAAGCAAATAAAGCTCATTGGTCTGCTTATTTGCTTCAAACCAGAGACCTTGTAAATGCTTGTTGGGAAGTTGGTAGTTTAGTTGGACCCTCTCGTGGTTCAGGTTTAGGTTTTATTCTTCTTTATATTTTAGGTATTACTCAAGTTAATCCTTTAAAAGAAGATGTAAAAACGTATCACTGGCGTTTTCTTAATCCAAAACGTGTAAGTCCTCTCGATGTGGACGTAGATTTTGAGAATGCTTATAGAGATGATGTTATAGCTTTACTTCAACATAAATATTGTGGAGATAATCAAAAAGCTGGGAATCGTCGTGTGATGAAAGTCCAAACACTTTCTACAATGAAAGCTAAGAGTGCTTTACAAACAGCGTGTCGTGGTTTAGGCTATGCTTCAGAAGAGGGGCAATTTCTTGGTTCTTTCATTAGTCAAGAACGTGGCATTCAATATACTCTTAAACAGACTTATTATGGAGATGAAGAAAATAATCTTCCTCCTAATCAAGAGTTTAAGAATCTTATGGATGGGCAATATAAAGATGTTTGGGAAGTAGCTCAAAATATTGAGGGTTTAATTAGTGGTGTTGGTAGTCATGCAGGAGGAGTAATTCTTTCGGCAACAGATGTTGTAGACCATGCTGCGTTGATGAAAACGGCAAGTGGCGATATTATTACTCAATTTGACCTTCACGCCGCTGAAAAAGTATCGCTTATCAAATGGGACCTCCTCTCGATAGACGCATTACAGAAGGAGCACGTTTGCTTAAATCTTCTTATGGAAGATGGATATATTAAAGACCAAGGTAATATTAGAGATACTTACGAAAAATATCTTGGCGTTTATAAAATTGAGCGTGATAATCCAGAAATTTGGAATATGCTTAATGAACATAAAGTAATGTCCTTTTTTCAAATGGAAAAGCAAACAGGTTATCAAGCTATTGCGGTAGCTAAACCTGAAAGTCTTTCCGACCTTTCCGCTTTAAACTCAGTAATGAGACTTATGGCACCAACTCCACGGGCAGAAGCTCCTTTGGATAGATTTGGTCGTTTTAAAAAGGATATTACGCTTTGGTATAAAGAAATGACTGATTATGGTTTAACAGAGCATGAACAAGAAGTAGTAAAAAAGTATGCAGAAAAGAATTATGGCTTGTTGCCTAATCAGGAAGACTTTATGATGGTAGTTCAAGACCCCGAAGTAGGCGGATTTGACTTACTTTGGGCTGATAAGTTAAGGAAAAGTATTGCTTAATTTGGGCCTGCTATTTGGTGACAAATAGTTAGAAGAGAGCAAAATCGGTGAACCCTGTAAAATGGAAACACCGAGGTAACTTAACAAATTGCGAAAGGTTGTTAAGTACCGTAGAGCGTAGAGAGTGAATAAATACAATCTCTCCAAGAGTGTTCTCCAACTCGATGAGTTGATAATGTACGCCGAGCTTATAAGAAATTATAAGAAGCAGAGATAAAAAGCTCTGCGATAACAAAACTGAAAAAGAACCCTAAAGCTTATCTTGAACTACAGCAAGAGTTTTACGATAGAATAAGAGAAAAAAATCTGAGTCCTAAATTATGTCATTATGTTTGGGATGTATTAATTTCAATGAATCGTGGTTACGGTTTCAATGCGTTGTTGTGGCGCTCACAAGCTTAACCGTTTCATCAACGGGGTTAATTTCTTATAAGGATTGGCAATCTTAGAAATTAGCTAACGAGGGTAAAATCTCGTGTCAAATCAAAACAAATTAATATTGAAAGGAGGAATCATGGTAATATATAAAATTACCAATTTAAAAACACAAAAAGTTTATATCGGTCAGACAAATAATTTTGATGCTCGTATGAGAAATCATAAATCTTGTGCTTTTAATCCTAAAGCAAGAGAATATGGACTCCATTTGTATTATGCTATTCGTAAATACGGATGGGAAAATTTTTCGAAAGAAATAATAGAAAATATTCCAGACGAAGAAAGTCAGGAATATGTGGATGAGAGAGAGCGTTTTTATATTTCTTTTTATGATTCTACAAATCGAGATAAGGGATACAACGTAGATTTAGGTCGGCAAAATGGAGCTAAAAAGCAAAAATTAACATTTGAGCAAAAAGTGTCCTTGAGTAAAATTTTTACTTTAGAAGAGATAAAAAATATTCAACAAATGTTAATTGATGGCAAACCTTTAATTGAAATTAGAGAAAAGTATTATCCTCGTTTAACAGATAGTTTGTTGACTAATATAAATACGGGTTTAAATTTTAAACGAGAAGATTTAATTTATCCTTTACATGATTATATGCATGATGGACATTCGGATATGTTTACTCGACAAGAACAAGAAGAAATTCAAAAAGAATTGCAAGAAGGTAAATTAACATATACCGAATTAGCTGAAAAATGGAATATAAAATCTGTTCGGATGTTATCTATGATTAATAATGGAAAAATTTGGAAAAATGATAAATTACAATATCCATTATCAATTCGAGGAAATTCAAGATTACATAATTTTAATTCTTGGGTTAAACCTGTTCAAAAAGATTTAATGGAAAGCAATTTAAGAACAACTGAAATTGCAAAGAAATATCAAAAAAGTTATTCAACAATAAAAAAAATCAACAGTGGAAGTTCTTATTATAATGAGAATTATCAATACCCATTAACTTCTAACAGGAAAAAAGAATTTTAATTTGTTTTGAAAATGATGTATCGACTATCTTGGGTTAGACCGAGAGTACGGGAGCTATTGATACGCTCTTGGAAACAGCTTGCGACTGCTAAGAATGCCAAAACTTAGACACAGAAAAGTCGTAAAAAATAGTCAGTTTTAACAAAAAGCACATACGTTAGCTTATTCAATCGTAGGACTTCAAGAAGCAAATCTTGCTTATCATTATCCTGTTCTTTATTGGAACTCAGCAAATTTGATTTCCGATTCAGGCGGAGAAGATGGTAATGTAAACTATGGCAAAATTGCAAAAGCAATTAGCAATATTCAAAAAGAGCGGACAAAAGTAGCTCTCCCTGATATTAACAGAGTAAAATTTGGTTTCCGCCCAAATGTAGAGCTTAACGAAATTATTTATGGACTTAAGCCTATTCAGGGAATTGGAGCAAAGGTAGCAAATGGAATCATTAGCCATCAACCTTATGCATCTATGCAAGATTTTTATAATAAGATGCAATCTTTTAAAGAAGAAGCTCTTGAAAACAAGTTTGGTGATACGGCAATGATTCAACTTATAAAAGCAGGTTGTTTTGACGACCTTGAAAAGAAACCAAGAACTGAAATTATGGCAGATTTTATCCGTCAAATTTCAAGTCCTATTACAAGTCTTAAAATGGCAAACATTGAAGACCTTAATCGTCTTGGCTTACTTACTGAGGGTCAGAAAAAATTTGAACTTCGCTTGTATCGTTTTTGTAAATATGTTTGTCAAAAACAATTTTTCTACAAGCAAGACAAAAAGTCTCCAAATACGGCTTATTATTATTTAGAGAGAAAATTTGCTGAGCCTTATTTTGAAGAAAAGTTTATGTCTGAAATGCAAATTACTAAAGATTATGAACTAACAGACAATGGTTTATATGTAGTAAAGAAAGGCAGTTTAGACAGAGAGTTTAATAAATTAACTAAAGACTTTAGAGAAAATGTTTTAACAAGTCAAGAAATGCTTGATGCTGTAAACAAAGACCGTTTTGATAATCTTTGGAAAGAAAAAGCAATGGGAACAATCTCTAAATGGGAAATGGATTCCATGTGTTTTTATTATGGTCCTCACGAACTTGAAAAAGTTAATCGTAAAGAATATGATATTGTTAATTTTAACGAGATGCCAGAAGAACCTATAATTGCGGATGTATATTATTATCGCAATCAACAAAAGCCTCGTTTTGTATTAAATCGTATTTGTGGAACCGTTCTTGATAAAGATAGGACAAAACATACAGTAACATTATTAACACCTGACGGAGTTTGTGATGTTAAGTTCTATGCAGGAGCGTTTTCTTATTGGGATAAACAAATTTCTCAAATTGAAGCAGATGGAACAAAGAAAACACTTGAAAAATCTTGGTTCTCTCGCGGTAATAAAATTATGGTAACAGGTTTCCGTAGAGGTGAACAGTGGGTAGCCAAAAAATATAAAGATAGTGTTTACAATCATTCTGTCCAGTTAATTGTTGATATTGACGAAAAAGGCAATTTAGACCTTAAAACAGATAGAATCGAGGTGGACTCAGCTAATGATGTAGCAGTCTAAAATAACAGAGCAAGACAAAATCATCAAGATTCATGCTACATTAAACAATGTAATTTTCCCTAAAGGTGGGTTTTAGAGTATAACTGAGCCCACCTTCGGGATAGTATCTTGGATTATAGTGTCCGTAGATGATGGAGAACCCACAAATGATAATTTTGGGACAATTACAGTAAAGGGTACATATCCTTGTAATATATCTCCCAGAGCAAATTATATTATCATTGCAAAAGAGGTTGAACATCCTCAGTATGGAACACAATATGATTTGATTTATTTTAATGAAGAGTTTGATATGACAAAAGCTACTAATCAAAGAGCTTTTCTTAAAACTTTTTTGACAGATAATCAAATTGAAGAGTTCTTTAAAATTTTCCCTAATCCAATTCAAACATTGGAAAAAGGCAATCCAAAAGAGCTCACAAAAATTCATGGCGTTGGAGACTATATTGCCAACTGTATTCTTGAGCGTTATGAGCAAAAGAAAGATGTAGGTCAAGTTTATCTTGAATTAGATGGTATAGGACTTTCTTCTAATTTTATTACTAAATTAGTTCAAAAGTACAAAAATCCGTCAGTTATAGTTTCCAAAGTAAAAGAAAATCCTTATTCATTAATTAAAGATATTGATGGCGTAGGATTTTTAACTGCTGATGCAGTAGCTCAAAAAGCAGGATTTAATAAAACAGATGTACGAAGAATCAAATCTTTTATTACTTGGTTTTTAAATAAAGAGGGTGATGAAGGACATTCGTACATTTCTGCGCAAGAATTAAATGCAAATATTTTTGAAACATTGGGTTCTCCACAAGAGATTGTAGAAAATTATGATGTTCCAGACGATGCAGACAGTTCTATTCCTCGAAACAATATAGCTAAAGCTATAAAAGAGCTTCAAGATGAGGGAACAATAGTCCTTGAAAATAGTGAGAGAAAAGCAGACCGTAGAGTTTATTTGACTAAATTTTATAATCTTGAAAGAGATATTGCTTATCACTTAAAAAGACTCCTTAATGCTCATAGTGATTTTATCATTGAAAATTTTGACGAGAAGATTAAAAAAGCAGAAGAAGACCAAGGATTTGAATTTACTCAAGAGCAAATTGATGGTATAAGATTAGGCTGTGAAAAGCAAGTGTGTATGATAACTGGTCTTGCTGGTAGTGGTAAATCAAGCCTTGTAAATGGTATACTTACTGTTTTAAACAATTATACTTTTGCTCAATGTGCTCTTTCAGGAAAAGCTGCTGCGAGACTGCAAGAAGTTACAGGAGTTTCAGGAAAAACAATTCATCGTTTACTTGAATATAGCGGAGATGGGTTTGTTAGAAATGAAGAAAATCCACTTGAAGAGAACATCATTGTTCTTGATGAAATTTCTCTTGTGGGTGGTGAAATTTTCTTAGATTTGCTTAAAGCAATTCCTAATGGTTCTAAGTTAATTATGTTAGGTGACTTTGGGCAGTTAAGCTCTGTGGGTCTCTTAAATCTTGCTTATGATATGATGAATAGTAATCTTATTCCAGTAGTAAAATTACAACAAGTTCATCGTCAAGCAAAGTCTTCTGGTATATTAACGGTAGCTTATCAAGTGCGCAATGGTTATCAACTTTATGAAAACTATGCACAAGAAAGTATTGAAACAGTCGGAGAAAAGAAAGACATGATAATAGATGTCAGTCCTGACAGTGATGATGATAGAGATAAGATATTGCAATACTTTGAAGAATATTATAACTCTCCTTTAGTGGGAAGAGATATTGAAAAAATTCAGGTAATTTCTCCCGTTAAAGAAAGAGGAGATACTTGTGTATTTAATTTGAATCAAGACATACAAGAACTTGTTAATCCGATAGACCCATTTAAAAGAAATTATGTCGTAAAGAAACAGCGTAAAAAGGTTGACAAAGATTTTAGTTATGTGATTCAAGAGAATGATAAAGTTATGTGTATTAAAAATAATTATCGTGTTTTTAATACAAGTGGGGCTCAATCTGCAATGTTTAATGGTTGGACAGGAATTGTAAAGAAAATTGATGATGATAATATGATTGTTGATTTTACTTTGGGAGATTGTCCGATTATTATTCCATTAAAAGAAGTTGGCAACTATATTATTTTGGGATATGCAAGTACAGTCCATAGACTCCAAGGAAGTTCCGCAGATGTGGTAATTGGAGTGCTAAATTGGGGTTGTCCTCCAAATATGGCTTCAAAAGAACTTGTATATACTTTAATTACTCGCGCTAAGAAAAAGTGCATTTTGGTTGCGAATACAGGAACTTTAAGAAGTGCGATAGGAACTGATTCAGTAGCCTATAAGAGAACATTTTTGCCAGAGATGCTTCAGAAAGATTTTTATTGGCTTCGAGCAGAATACAATAAAGAGAAGAAAACAAAAGATGACGCAATGAGGGCAAAAATGAAAGAGATTATGGCAAATGCTGTAAATGTTTCTGAAGAATCTGAAGAAGCAGAATGTTCAGAAGAAAATTCTTAATAAAAACGCGAAAAGCTCTTGACAATCAAGAGCTTTTGTGTTAGAATACAGACACTAAGATAAAAAATGGTGATATTTTATGGACAAATATTTTTATTCTAATTGTTTCATTGAAATGATTAAAGCTAAAATTAGGAATCCTAAAGTGAAGATAATGTATCTTCCAGCTTTTCTCAATGAAGTACCTTGTCCACATTGGATGTGGATTGATGAAAATGGAGAGCATGATTTTCATTATAGAGGAAAACTTCCTTGGTATAAATGGTTTTGGCATAAAGGACATATTAGAACTGTTCATAGAGGTTGCTATAAAGGTTGTATTATGCAAATGATTGAGAGGAAATATTATGGGGACAAAGATTCCACCTAATTTAAAAGAAGTGGGTTATTTGGAAGTTTATTATTCAAGTAATAGAGAGATTAACCCCATTTATCTTGACATAGCTTCTGAAGAATTAATTTTTTATTGGCAACTTGATAGTGGAGATATTATTGTTTACCCGTCAGCTTGTCGCATTAGTGATTTTTGTTTTACTTGGGCTGGGTGTCATTATTGGTATGATGCAAAAACAAAGCGTCATTATTATGTAAATCCAGCTTATGATGGAGTAACATTTTATCTATATGCTGATAGCATGACAGAGCTTTTAGAATTAATTCGTCAATTTATTGAGCCGAGTGACGAACTAAGTGAAGTTCTTGAGGGGACAGAAGAATCTAAGAAGCATTTTGCGGAAGCTAAAGAAATTTATGAAAAAGCAGAAAAGGATAATATAAATGAATCGTGAACAACGCAGACAAGCGGTAAAGAATCTTCAAAAGAAAGGTCTTAAGCGAGAGTCCGCAGAGACTTTTGTTGAACGTATGGATTTTACCGAGCATCATTTTAGCAGAGATGTTTGGGAGGGCGAAAAGGTTAAGCTGAACTATGACCGAATCACTCATTACAAGGACTGGAAGATTCTTCGTCAGGAATATAGAGATTTTGTAGAAGCTAATAAAGATACTGTTTTTACAGTAGAATTTGATGATATTCGTAAGAAGGAAGCTGAGAAGAATGAAGGGTTGAGTGGTCTTTGCCAGTTTGTTGAAGATACCACTCCTGTGAAGTGGTTGTTCTATGCTATTGACCTTATTCCTGAACCCAACCAGAAGCGTCCTAAGACTGAAACTGAACTTCAGAATGAAGCATTTTTGGCTCATGTTAATGAAGTTTTAAAAGGTATTGAGTAATGGAAAAAACTGTTGTTGGGGATAAATATGTTTTTGTCTCCTCAGAAGAACAAAAATTAGCAGATGATTGTCTGCAACTTTTAAGCGAAGAAGTAAAAAGGCTAAATCCTGATTGCGAAAAAGTCGCGACATTATCTTTTGATGATAAAATTTATGTTGTTCCTGTAGATGGTAATAAACCTTTAATGGTGATGTTTGATACTGATGAGGTTTGGAAAGTATCGGTAGACCCAGAAAATGAAAAAGAATTAATTGCTGAACGTTTTGCTACAAGAGAAGAAAGAGAAGAAATTCTTAAGGCTTTGATGACTGGTGGAATTAATGCGTTTAGGGTGGAGGATTAACAATGACTAATCTCGTAATTATGGTTGGACCTGTGGCAAGTGGTAAATCTACTCTTGCAAGTAATATTAAAAACGTATATGAACGCAATGGGCAGAAAACTATTATTGTTTCCTCTGACCAGATTCGTGTTGATTTGTATGGTGATATTAATGACCAGACTCATAATGATGAGGTCTTTAAGGAAGTTCGTCGTAGAATTAACAACTGTATTGGGAAGATGAATGTCATTGTAGATGCTACCAGTATTAATGTAAAGTCTCGTATTCCTCTACTTGACCTTGTTCGTAAAAATCCAGATGTGCGTAAAATTGCTATGGTTATGACTACTCCTGAGCCAGTTTGCAAAATGCTTAATCGTAAGCGTGAACGAAAAGTCCCTGAGTATGTTATTGATAAGCAGATTGGTAATTTTGAAATTCCTTTTTATGAAGAGGGGTTCGATGAAATTACTCTAATTAATTGGAACAGTGGATATTTTAGTTATGCTAAAGATGAATTAATGAGAACTACAGTTGACAGAGATGTTATTCAAGATTTTATGAGAGGTTTTGACCAGTGCAATTCTCATCACAAGTATACTCTTGATATTCATTGTCAAAAGTGTGCAGAAGAAGTTGCAAAACGAACTGATAATGAAATTCTTATCCGTGCGGCAGAAATTCATGATTATGGAAAGATGCTAACTCAGGAAGAGAAACCTGATGGTAGTGGTGAATGCCGTTATTATAGTCATCACAATAAAGGGGCTTATGAATTAATGCACCCTATTGAATGGGTTGGTTTTGAAGATTATAACAAGTGTCTTGAGTGTTTGTTTTATGTGAATTTTCATATGTTACCCTTCTTTATTGAGACTGAAAAGGCTCAGAAAAAGTGGGATAAAATTATGGGAAAGGAAAAGCTTGATAATCTTTTCTTATTTAATAAATGTGATAGGATTGCAAGTGGTACGCAGTAATGTGGAATCATCCTCTTCTTGGATATATTAAAGAAGTAAAATCTTTTTATGAATATAATCACAAGTCTATTCAAGACTGGAATTTTAAGCATTGGCTCGAAGACCTTTCTGAACAGGCTGAAAAGACTAATGATACGAGTCTTTTAAATTTGCTTGATATTTTTGAGCCTCTTGATATGACTGTTGATAATGAATATGTGTTGTTTCATTATAAGGGTTTTATTGACCTTAGTGATATGGGTTATTCTGAGTCTGAGTTTTTCTATCTTGACAATGGGCTTTATCGAGAGTGTCGTTCTTGTGTTTTTGATGTAAAGAAAGAAGAGCTTGTACTTTGTTCTCTAAATAAATTTAAAAATATGGGAGAAGATGCTTTTGATTGGTCTGAAAAGGCTATTCGAGAAAAGTATACTTCTGCTCAAAAAATTTGGATTACCAATAAAATGGACGGTAGTTATCAGCAATTTCGATATATTACTAATTCTGATGGTTCTGGAACAATTTTTGGGTCGGGTTCTCAGGCTATTAGTCTGAATGAGTCTTGGAGATTAAAAGAAGGATTTGGTCTTTTGACTGATTCTCAAAAGCAAATGATTAAAGATTATCCTGATTATACTTTTATTTTTGAGTTCATTTCTACTAAAAATGCTATTGTTGTTCATTATACTGAGGAACAAGAGGGAATGTATCTAATTTCTGCTCGTTCTTGTGTTGATGGAACTGAGATGGATTTTGATACTGTTCGTAGTATTGCTACTCTTTATGATAGTAAGATGGTAGAGTATTACGATTCTGAAAATCTGGATTCTCTTCTTGCTCAGGTTGATAACTTTTCTTCTAATGAGAAAGAGGGTTGGGTTATCCGTATGCGAGATGAGAACGATAATGATTTTCGCACGAAAGTGAAAGTAAACGATTACGTTTTAATGCATCGTGTGATTAGTAAGCAAGTGTCTCCTAATGCAGTAATTGAAGCGCTGGCTTATGGTAAATATGATGATTTCTACTCTAAAGTCCCCGATGCTTTCAAAGATATTGTAAAGGGTTTTTATCTTGAAACTGTAAATTATGTTAATACCCGTACTACTGCGGCTATGAATTGGTATTATCAGATGATGGAAGAGCTTAAAGACCAGCTTAAAAATTATCCTGAAAATTATATTAATAAGCTTAAGATGGTATGGATTAGTGAAAACGTGCCTAAGTGTATCACAAGTGATGTAAGGAACATGGTGAATGAGAAAGAGACTCAATATCTTATTCGTCGTGGTTCTCCTTATCGTCACGCAGAGATTCTTAAACTAAAGAATCAGCATGAAAAGGCTATTAGACAAGCAAAAGAAAGACAAAACAATTTAAAGAAAGAAGAGTGATTACAATGGTTAATGTAAAGATTAAGAAGTTGACCGAGACAGCAAAGATTCCCACAAAGGCTCATGCAGAGGACGCTGCTTTTGACCTTTATGCTGACATTCCCGACAATACTTTTACTGCATGGGAAACTAATGAAACAAAGCAAGGTATTAAAATTATGCCTCATACCACCGTAAAAATTCCTGTGGGTATTGCGACTGAGATTCCAGCAGGATATTGGGGAGCAGTATTTGCGCGAAGTGGTCTTGCTACAAAACAGGGTTTGCGTCCTGCAAATTGTGTTCCCGTAATTGATGCTGGTTATAGGGGCGAATGGATGGTCCCTATTCACAATGACAGTTCAGAAGTTCAAATTATAGAACACGGAGAACGTATTGCTCAGATGATGATTCTTCCTGTTATTAATACTGTACTTGAGGAAGTTAATTCTCTTGAAGATTCTTCTCGTGGTGTAGAGGGCTTTGGTGATTCTGGCAAGTTCTAATCGTATAGACGATAATAAAATTCAGTTTTTATTTTGAGGTAAAATAAATGACTTTTAACTTTAAGTGTAACAAGTGTGGCACTCGTGTAGGTATTGACCTTGCTGAGAATTTGCCTGATTTTGAAACTCCTCGATATGAAGAGGATAATAAGATTTTCTTTAAAGATGCTCATATGATTTGTCCTGTTTGTAAAGAGGAAATTGGTTTTGTCTTTGAAGAGAGTGAAGATTAGAATAATAGGGAGGACCAGTAATGGCTACTCCCAATTATAATAAGCTTGTTTTCTTTGATACAGAGACCACATCTATTTCACCAAATTATATTGTAACTTTAGCGTATATTGCCGTAGAGAATAATAAGGTTGTAAAACGTGGAATGATTACTTGCAATCCTGATTATCCAATTTCTCCACAAGCAAGTGCAGTAAATGGGCTTACAAATGAAATGGTTGCAGATAAGCCTTATTTTAATGAAGCATGGGAAGATATTCAGGAATATTTTGAAAATGCTATACTTATTGCCCATAATTCTAACTTCGACTGCAAAGCATTGCGTCTTGAGTTTAAAAGATATGGATTAGAATTTCCAAAACATTGGGAATGTGATACTTTAGCTAATGCTAAAAAGCTAATTCCTAAAGGTGAAACAAAGAATTACAAACTTGCAACTCTTTGTGAATATTTTGATATTAAATTGGGTGATGCTTACCATACGGCAGATTTTGATACGGAAGCATTGCTTCGAGTTTTTAATAAATTGGTAAAAATTTCTAATGGTAATTTAGAGGTAAAAGAGGGATAAAGGAGGAATACTATGACTGTAATTAAGAGAAATGGTGTAGAAGTTACTTTTAATAAGTAGAAGATAATTAATGCCATTGTAAAGGCAATGAAATCAACAGATAATGTTGAAATTGATATTGCTTTTGCCACAAAAATTGCTCAAGATATTGAAAATTTAGATAAAACTCTTAAGGTTGAAGAAATTCAGGACATTGTAGAAAAAAAGCTGATGGCTTCTAAATATAAAGATGTAGCAAAGAACTATATGAATTATAGATATTTGCGTACAATGGCTCGTTCTCAATATAAAGAGTTAATGGGTTCTATTGCTGAAAAGCTTAGCGCAAAAAACATCCAAAATCAAAACGCAAATGTAGATGAAGCCTCTTTTGGTGGTAGAATGGGTGAAGCAAATGATGTAATTACTCGTCGTTATGCTTTGGAATATCTTGTTTCTCCTATGGCAAAAGCCAATCACGAAAATAATGAAATTTATATTCATGACCTTAATGCTTATGCTGTAGGTTCTCATAATTGTCTCAGCATTCCTTTTGACAAGCTTCTTAAAGAAGGCTTTAATACCAGACAGACAGATGTTCGCCCCGCGCAAAGCATTAACACAGCTTTTCAATTAGTGGCGGTAATTTTCCAGTTGCAGAGTTTGCAACAGTTTGGTGGCGTAAGTGCAACCCATCTGGATTGGACTATGGTTCCTTATGTAAGAAAAAGTTTTAGGAAACATTATATTGATGGATTAAAATATATTCATAATATTTATGATGAAGAGCTTTTTAACCATATTCCAGAAGATGCAGGAATTGAAGATGGGGAATATAAGCTTTATGAAAAAGCATATAAATATGCTATGGACATGACCATAAAGGAAACTTATCAGGCTGCTGAAGGAATGTATCACAACTTAAACACTCTCCAAAGCCGTTCTGGAAACCAGCTTCCTTTTACGTCAGTCAATTATGGTACTTGTACACTTCCAGAGGGCAGACTTGTAACGAAAGCGTTGCTTGATACATCTATTAAGGGTATCGGCAGATTACATAAAACTTCTATTTTTCCTTGTGGTATTTTCCAGCGTATGAAAGGAGTTAATGATAAACCACGGACTCCTAATTATGATTTGTATAGATTAGCTCTCAAGTCAACCAGTGTAAGACTTTATCCCAATTATGCAAATGTTGATTGGTCTGGTAATGCTGGCTATGATATTAATGACCCCAAAACGTATTTTTCCACGATGCGGTGTCGCACAAGTAATCGGTTTGATATTAATGGATTTGGGCAGCTTAAAGATGGACGAGGAAATATTTGTCCTGTAACTATTATTATGCCGACACTTGCTATGGAAGCAAAAGAATATTGTGACAGAAATGGACATGGCTCAGATTCATATTTTGAATCTTTTATGACATTGCTTGACACAAAAATCCATGAAGCTAAAGATATGCTAATTGAACGCTTTGATTGGATTTGTAGTCAGTCTCCTGATGCTGCCAAATTTATGTATGAAAACGGTGTTATGGCAGGATATGTCCCAGAAGAGGGGATTAGAAGCGCTTTGAAGCACGGTACTTTAGTAGTTGGACAAATTGGCTTAGCTGAAACTTTACAAATATTAATTGGTAAAGACCATACCACAGATGAAGGTATGGAATTAGCAAAACAAATTGAGCAATTATTTAAAGATAGGTGTGCAGAATTTAAGCAAGAATACAAACTTAATTTCGGTGTATATTACACTCCCGCAGAAAATCTTTGTTATACTGCCATGAAAAAGTTTAAGTCTAAGTATGGCGAGATTAAAGATGTTTCAGATAAAGATTTCTTTACCAATAGTATTCATGTCCCTGTTTGGAAAAATATGAGTCCTTTTAAGAAAATTGATATAGAATCTCAGCTTACTGGATATTCTAATGCTGGTTGCATTACCTATGTTGAATTAGATGCTGGCGTAAAAAACAATTTGGATGCTTTGGAAGAAATTGTTAATTATGCTATGGATAAGGATATTCCTTATTTTGCAATTAACGTGCCTTCGGACACTTGCTTAAATTGTGGATACACAGATGAATTAGGCGAGACTTGTCCTTGCTGTGGAGGCACAGATATACAAAGATTGCGTCGTGTAACTGGATATTTAACAGGTAATTATACAACTGCATTTAATAAAGGTAAACAGCAAGAAGTTGAAATGAGAGTTAAACATAAAAAATTTAATGGAGATTGTTGATGTATTATTCTAACATAATTGAAGAAGATGCGGCTAATGGAATAGGTTTTAGAACAACACTCTTTGTTAGTGGCTGTAATTTTCATTGCAAAAATTGTTTTAATCAAAAAGCTCAAGATTTCAATTATGGAAAAGAATATACAGAACAAACAGAAAGTTATATTCTTGAACAGTTAAATAAACCTTATATAAAGGGTCTTTCTCTCCTTGGAGGAGACCCTTTGTGGCAAGATATAGATGGATTAAAACAGTTAAGACAACTTGTGCAAAAAGTTCATAACTTAGGCAAAACTGTCTGGATTTGGTCTGGGTTTGTTTACGAAGATTTGCTTGATGGTAGTGGACTTAGTGAAGAAGCAAATGAAAGAATTCTTCTTGTTCATGAATGCGATGTTTTTGTAGATGGACTTTTTGAATACGATAAAAAAGATTTGTCTCTCGCTTGGAGAGGTAGTAGAAATCAACGAGTAATTGATATGAATAAGACAAAAGATAAGGTTGTGTTCTATTGTGAATAATTTTGATTTTATAGCAAGGATTAAATATCGCATAAAACAATATCTTTGGAAAAAGATTTGGTGGAAATCTGTGCTCGCTGGAATAATGATAGGATTAGCTGGAATTGTAAATTTGAACGTAGATAATAAATTTATTGGAGCATTTTTGTTTTCTTTTGGCTTAATTACAATTTTAGCTCAAAATTTAAATCTTTATACAGGTAAAGTGGGGACAATAAATTTATCTTGTGAATGGTTTATGTTACCTGTCATTATATTAGGAAATTTTTTGGGAACTAATATTGTAGCATGGGGAGCAAGATTTACTCGCTTTGGAGATGCGTTAAACCAATCAGCACAGATAATTGTTCAAAACAAATTAGCTGATAATTGGATTAGTATTTTACTTTTATCTATTGGTTGCGGAATTATGATGTATTTAGCAGTAAAAGGATGGACAGAAAATACAAGCACTTGGTTAATTGTCATTTTGCCTGTGATGATTTTTATTCTTTCTGGATTTGAACATTCGATTGCTAATATGTTTTATTTTGCAATGGCTAATGAATATAGTATAAAAGCTTTTTTATATATTGGTTTAATGTTAATTGGCAATGCCATTGGAACATTGGGTTTCAAAAAAATAAAGGAAATAAAATAATTTTTAAGGAGAGAGGATATAATTTAATATCCCTCTCCTTTTTTTATTCGTTTTTTATTTTGTAAATTTTCCTTGACAAATGGGATGAAACGTGTTATAATCTCAATAAGAATATAAGAACGGAGGACCTGATTTTATTAATACGCAAATTGAAGAAAGACTTGAATTAGATTTTAAGATACTAACTGAAAAGGGGTTTGAAGTTGTTGGCGTGTTTGTTGCAGGGTCAAACAATTATGGATTAGATGATTCCAGTAGTGACCTCGACACAAAAGCGATTGTGCTACCTCATTTTGAGGATATTGTTCGTTCAAAGCAATGGGTAACAGATACAATTATTAATGCCGATGATTCTCACACAGAAGTTAAAGATATTCGTAATATGTTTGATTGTTATAGGAAACAGAATGTTAATTTCCTTGAGACTCTTTTTACAAAATATTATTATTTAAACCCTGATTATACAGGCGAATGGCTTGGAGCTATTATTAAAAACAGAGAAAAAATCGCTCATTACGATGAATGTAAAGCTGTAAAAGCTATGTATGGTAATATGCTAACTAAGTACAAGAATATGTATAAGTCAATGCCTCATAGTGCAGCAGAGATTGAGAAGTATGGATATGCTTTCAAAGACTATCATCATCTAATGAGATTGGCTCAGTTTATTCGAAGATATATTTCTGGTGAAAAATATGAGGACTGTTTAATTGCAGAAGATAGAGAACAGCTTATTCGTTATAAGCGAGAACCATTTCCTTTAACAGAAGTAATGGAGACTGTGCAGAAGACCTTAGAAAGTACAAAGAAATTAGTAGACGATACTTTAGAGGCATGGAGTGAAATTAAAAAAACAGATAAAGAAGTAGAAGATATTTTGCATCAAGTAGAATTTGATTTTATCAAGCAAAGTCTTCTACATGATTTGGTGACAGAAAATGGATAAAAACGAAAAATTGTGGTTTTCGACCAAAAAACGACCGTCATACCACAATATATTGTGGTCAGAGGATTTCAGAGACACAAGATGTTGTGGTGAACAGGCAAATAAAATCCGTCTTTTATTTGGGGATGTTTCGGACGATGATTATAGAAAAATTTTAGACGCGCAAGATGATTGGAGACACGCATAATGGAGAAGATTACTTTAGACAAAATCAATATTGGAAATATTGTAGTTGCGAGAAATGGTTGGACTGGTTATATCACAGAAATTGAGGAAGTCGATAACAGCTTCATTTCGAATTTAACTATGAAGATGGTTGAAACCACTACGAAAGTTCTAATTGGAGTGAGAACAGACGGAGAAAAAGCGGGACTTCTTTTTAGATGTCCAGTATATATGATTGGAAGAGAATTTAAACAAATTGGAATTTATAAAATTAATGATGAGGGCGAAATTCTTAGTACAACTAAAATAATTGAAAAGCTTCCAGAGAATGCTTATGCTTACAGTAGAAGAATTGGGGAGTCTAAATGTTATCAATATGAACTTTTAGATAAGAATGTGCTAAATAAAATTAATGAACTTGTTGACGCTGTTAATAAGTTGAACGGAGTACATGACAATGAGTAAAAAATATTTGAAGGATTAGCTTGAAGAAAATAGAGAAAAGATTGAATAGTTATTTAATTAGCGGGTAAATATAACAGAACTTGGGCGAAGATTTAATGTTTCTCAATCAACAATGGCTCGTTTTTTAAGTTCTCATGGATTAAATGAGCCAAAAGGAAACAATCAATATACTTTTTTATATTCTCACTTAGATGATTTTAAGCAAGATTATTTAAAAGGAATATTAACTTTAGATGAATTGGTTTTAAAATATAAAGCACCTCAAACAGCACTTCATAGTTTAGCAAGAAAATATGGGTGGGAAAGAGCAACTAATAAAGAAAAAATAAATAGAGAAGAATTAAAAAAAGATTATCTC
>ERZ1034928.163-NODE-163-length-41775-cov-20.433174_pt1 | contig 41775 bp, 57 predicted proteins | sample MGYA00520627_ERZ1034928 | MGnify/ENA primary metagenome ERZ1034928 (study PRJEB33766, sample SAMN09781755) | gut metagenome | biome: gut microbiome | host: Homo sapiens | place: Madagascar | study: EMG produced TPA metagenomics assembly of the PRJNA485056 data...
GTGAGCTTCACGTACCACGCCTTGCGCGGCGTGTAGCCCAGAGCCGTGGTAATGCCGTCGGCTGTCAAAGAGCCGCCGCCCGGTTTCGTCCACAGCTTACCGGCAGGGTCTACACCCACCGGCTGCGTCATGTCGTCGGTCTTTTCTGCGAGTTTTCCCTCGTATACTGGGGTGTCATCAAGCGGGAGTAGCCCGCCGCTCATCTCTCTCACGGCGCAAAAAGTAGGTCCCATAACGGCGGAAAGCTGCGCAATTCCCCGGCGGAATTGCAAATTTAAAAGAAATTCAATTCTCTGATCGTCTGCAACGCCTACAGGAAAAGGATACTCGTAACCGATAACTACCGCCTGCACAAACCGTCCCGCCTCGATTGCCGCTTTTACCTCCGCAAAGGTCTTGTCCGCTGACCAGTTTCCGTCATCGCCCTGCGTGAAGGTTACTGTGAGGGGTTCGAGGGTGGGAGACATTTTCTCGATTTGATAGAATCCCGTATGATCCTTGCGATCTGTTCCGGTAAAGGCGTACCCGGTAATCAGCCACGATACCCCGGCTGCATCCAGTAGCCGCCATTGCCGCGTATTGCCGCCCGGATATTGGTTACTAAGCACAAGGCACGGGAATACCATTCCCGTATTTGTGTTTCCGTTTGCATCCGTGTAAATGTTGCCGGGGGTAATCACGTCACCCCAGCCCGCGGCGAAAATATCGCCTCTGGTTGCGAGATCATCACTCTGCGTATTGTAAAAATACTGGAGCTGACGCCCCGGAAACGAGCCAATATTGTGCCTCGCCTGGGATTTCTGCGCATCCGTCAGACCCTGCTCCGTGAACTTCACGGCGTCGGCTGCGCTCTCGCCCTGCGGGCCTTGCGGCCCCTGAGGTCCCTGCGGGCCGGTGGGGCCGGGATCGCCCTTGTCGCCCTTTTCTCCCTTCGGGCCGCGGGTGAGCTGCCCCATCTCCACAGTGAAGCTGCTTTCTTCCTGAAATTTTACATCAAAGTTCATCCAGCTTGCCCTCCTGCAATATGCGCTCCACCGGCGCGGTGAATATCTGAGAGGCAAAGCGCACCTCGTTCACACCTACTCTGAGCTGAATCTCCACCTCTCGGCCGCAGTGCCCGATGAGCTTCAGCGTCTCATCCTCCGAGAGGGTGAAGGATACCGTCTTCCCGTCGATTTCCGCATCCTCCAGCCCCTTGGAGATCAGCACGCGCCCAAACTGAGAAAGCGCCAGATTCAGAAGGGTGATCGTGTTCGCCTCTATCGGCAGCGTGAAAATCAGCGTGGGCGTCGTGCCGCGATACATCTTCTAGCCCTCCTTCTTGTACGTCGCCGAGCTGATGCCCAGCAGAACGCCGAGGAAGGTGTCTGCCGCCGTGATCGTGCCGACAACCTCCTCCCCGTAGGGCAGGCCCCAGATGCCGGACAGCGCGAAGTACAGCGTGCCCAGCGCGGGCAGCAGATACAGCGCAATCCACTTGAGCGCGTCATAAATTTTGTTGCTGAATTTGAACATTTTGTTTTCCTCCTTATTTTGTGTGGTGTTTGACCAACTCCTGATAATAATGCTTCACGTCGCCGTTGCCGCCGAGCGCCACATACTTCTGCCCGGCAATCAGCCGCTCCGAGATCGGCATCTCCGGAGACATCACCGTCAGCCGCAGAATGCCCAGATACTGCTCCGTGTCGTGCTTCTCGATCTTGTCCATCCGCTTGCCGATGGCCTCCACGCTCTCATGCGTGGCCTTCAGGCTCGCCTGCATCTCCTGCACCGGCTTTGCAATCTTCTTGAGCAGTGCAACCAGCGCCGCTATCGCTCCGGCTACCGCCCCCGCCTTGATGATCAGGTCAAGTACTTCCATTCGCTTCCCGCCTTCCTCATTTCCATTTGCCCACAACGTGGATTGCAAGCTTGAATTTCACCGTCGCCGCCGTGCAGCGCACCGGGTCCCAGCTCGGTGTCTTCGTCGTTACCGAGCTGGACTTCTGATACGTACACAGCCACGCGTTGTAGGCTTCCATGATGTTAAACGGCATCGAAGCCGCATCCGTCAGCGTGAAGGGGAAGTCATACGGTCCCGCATGCACGCCGTCAGCCGCAGGGACATAGCACCCCGTGCCCCATTCCGTGTCGCAGTTGCTTTCAATCAGGTCTGTGATGCCGTCGATCTCTGCAAGGCCGGAATTCCACTTCTTCCATGTCCACGTGATGCCCGTCTTCGCGGTCGTTCCCTGCTCGACCACATAGTCCTTGATGCCCATTGCCGTCAGAAGTGCCGGGAGCGTACTTGCGCCCGTTCCGCCTTTGTTCACCGGCAGGATGCCGGTCACGTCGCCTCCGCTGAGGGATACATTCGCCTTTGTCGCCATCGCACCCAGTCCGAGGGCCGTCCTCGCGCCCGCTGCGGTCGCGGCTCCCGTGCCGCCCTTGCTGAGAGGAAGCGTACCGGTCACCCGGCTGCCGTCCAACGCGATCGCCGCATTCTGCGCCCAGTACTTCGCGCTTTTCTGGTATGCCGCATCCGTCGAGGGAACCGCCGTCCCGTTTCTCGTGCCGACTGCCCAGGCTTCCGCATCCGAGGCCGCATTCTCTGCCGCTGCCTCATGCCCCATCGCCGCCTGTGCTGCCGTTTCCGCGTCCTGCATTGCCTCCTGTGCAGCTGTCGCAGATGCGCCGGCCGCTTCCGCTGCCGCGTCCTCCACGTCCTGCACGTCGAAAAGGTCCGTCCAGTCCTCCGCGCCCTCCGGCGCCCATTGCACCATCTTCCCCTGATACCGCAGCCGCACCGGCTTCCCGTTTTCCCCGTGCAGCGATTGCAGCCATTGCTCCTCGCTGCCGGTGTATCCGTGCTTCACGGCGATTGCATACGCCGTGAGAAAGTACTCCATCCGCGCCGCCCGTCCGTCCGCAGGGGACAGCACCTCCGCCGCGTAGTGTACGAACTCCGTGTAGTACGTGTTGAACATCTGCATGCTGTTCTGGTACTTCGAGTATTCGCCGTTGGCAAAGTCGATCTGCGCCATCAGGTATTGCAGATACAGCTTGTCGTATGGATATGGGGCCGTCAGCTCCGCATCCGGCGCATTCCCGTTGTTCTCCAGCTCATAGGGCTTTAAGCTGGAGGGGGAGAGCAGCAGCACGTCCGTCAGCACCATGCCCTCTACCTCGTTCACCCACATCAAGAGCACTTCGATGTCGAACGGATTCTCCTTCAGACTCTGCACAAGCCGCAGAAGCTTTTCAATTTTCATTCTTTTCCTCCCCCGGCAGCTTCAGCCCAAGCCCGGCCAGCAGCGCCAGCTTCTCCTCCGCCGTCATGTTTTTGCTCACAGCCTCTCTCGTTTTCTCGTCAAGGCTGATTTCCTGCCGCTCCTTCCAGCCGCAGTTGTGCTGCAATGAGAACTTCGCGCCCGCTGCCGCACCCTTTTCCAGAACCTGCCCTGCAAGGTACTCCTCCACGCGCCCCCGCGCGCGCTCCACCGTGTCGGCATAGCCTTCCTTCTTCGCGTACTCCGCCCAGGTGGAGCGGTGAATGCCCAAATAGAGACAAAGCCCCGCCAAGCTCGGCTTCTTGATCCAGATTTCCTGCATTGCAGGCTTCCCGTCTTCCGCCAGTTTCTGCACATATCGGTTCATCGGATGCCCGAACGCATCCAGCGTTGCATAATACGAGCCGTCTTCGTTCTGTTTCAGATCCAGCTCCGCCACGATCAGCGGCTGCACCACGCGGATGGAGTTGAAATACCGCTCCACCGCCCTTGCAAATGCCGCCGGGGTTTTGTACTTTTTCTGCACGCCGTCTCCCTCCTTCGCTTCTTTCTGCTTTCATTTTCCGCTCTTTACCCCCCGAGTTACTTCCAACATGCAAAAAAGAGCCGCCCACCGGCGGCTCACCATCTCTCAAATACTTTTTTCCGCATCCGGCATAGCGTCTGGATGCTCACATAGTGCTCAGCGCTCACCCGCTGCACATCCGCATCATCGTGCAGCATCCAGTCTCTGAGCGCGTTGATGTACGCACGATCGCCGCCTGCTGCTTCTGCAATCAGGCGGTCAATGCGTTTTTTCTGTTTCTCCGGCAGGCTGTCATAGTTCACCATCGTGAAATAAATCAGCCCCTGCCGCCGGTACGGCATCCGCAGGCCGCGCTGCGCCTTAAAGCCCACCGCCATCACCTCGCTTCTTCGGCACATAGCGGATGTACTGCACCACGGTTTCCGGGTTATACTCCGAGCGTTCCAGAATCTTCGCCCCGGCCGGCGCTTTGATCTCCGGATTGCCCAGAATTTCCCGCTCCGTGATCTCCGGCATCAGCATGCCTCGGCTCACGGCGTATTTCTTCGCGTCCGGCTGACGGCGTACCTGCCGCATCAGATACACCGCAATCGGCGTATAGTCTGCCTGACCTCTCATTCTCCGGATATCCACGGATCCGAGTTTCCACTGCCCCTGCAAAAGGTCCCACGAGATGTCTTCCGCAGCAATTACCAGGTGATGGTGAATGCGCACCACTTCTCCCGTCTCTCCGTCCACGTCCGACGTGATTGCAACGTACTTGATCTTTCCGTATTTCCGCTTGATTCTCCGCAGCCAAAGGTTCATCTGCTTTTCCGCAGCCGTGCGCAGCTTTCCGCAGGCATCAACCATAGGCTCATCCTCGGCCTGAGGCTTTGCCTTCCTCTGCACGGCTCTCCATTCTCCGATCTTGTCCTTTCGCTGTCCCAGCATCCACGCAGTTTCCCCTTCCGTCAGCCCGGCAAGGCCGCAGAGCTTCGTCAGCCCCTCCGTGTCGTAGTCCAGCGTGAGGAGCAGCCCGTTTTCGTGCGAGTAGTTGCAGTTCAGGATCCTTGCCAGCCGCCGCAGAGCAGAGTTAAAGTTTGCCTCCTGCTTCCGGAAGCTTGTCTTTCCCTTTTCCCGTGATGCACGGGGGCGTGCATTGTCGCCCACGACGTACCGCGTGCGCTCGATCACGCCGTTTCTGTTCTTGTACCTGCGTTCCATAATCTTCACTCCCACCGTTTTCTGCTCCTTGGTTTTAAACTTAGGTCTCTACCGAGCCGCGAAAATACGCGCGCGCACGCGTATTAAATAAGAGTCTCAGGCTCTCTATTCACCGCCCGCTGCACGGGCAGAGAATACAATTCCTGAGCCGGTGGGGGGCCTTACGCCCCCGCCTGTTCCTGTTTCCACTTTTCCAATGCCTTGTTTTCCACGGCGACCTTCGCGTCCAGCACCTCCGCAATGTCCACGTTCAGGAGGCTCGCCGCCTGCATCCTCGCGTCCACCGGCGCATATGCCTTGACCTCCACCGGGTCCCGACCCGTTAGCAGTACCTGCATCCGCACCGGCTCCCGAAAAACGAATTTCATACCTTTCTCAGCCTCATAACGTCCATTTCCCGTGCCGTCTGCGACCACCGCACGCCCAGCTTTTTCGCCGCTTCCTTCGTCGCCTCCAGCTTGTCCCTCGCCCGAAGCTCCACCGCCTGCTCTCCGAGCGTCACTTTCCATATGTACCAGGCTTCCATTGTCACGTTCTCCTTTCCGGCAGCCGCCCCGTCGTGAATACGTATCCCCGCAGCTTCCCGTAGCTGCCGTATCCTTCCTTGCGGTAATCCCACGCCAGCGCTGCGATCTCCGCAAGGCTCATATCCTCCAGTGGATTCTCTCCGGCCTCCTGCCGCGCCCTTGCCACGGCATCCAGCTCCTGTGTGTTGATTCTCTCCGGCGGCTTCACCGTCATTCCGGCCTCCCGGCAGCTCTCGCAGAGCCACAGCCGGTGCGGCCCCATCCTCGCCCCGCAGCACTTGCAGGTGCGGATTTTCTTTGCCTTTTTCATGCTCCCTCCTCCGGCAGTTTTGCCTTTGTTGTCTTCTCGTTGCACTTTAACAGGATATAGTTGCCGCCGCGATTTTTAAACGTGCAGATCCATGTCTGCGCAAAAAATTCCATGGTATTGTTGTATTCGTCCGTCGTTATCTGTCGGTTGAGATTTCCTCGCCTCATCATTTCTGCCAGCATCTTATATGCGATATCTCGCCATTGGCTCTGAAGGAACTTTCTATACTCCTCGTATCCTCTTTGCGCAGCTGCATCTGCCTCGTGCAGAGGTACCTCTTTTACAATATGCACCTCATCCGACATCAGGTTTTGCCATTCAAGCCTTGCCTGCCGGTAGGCGCTGTCTCTGGCCGACTCCGAAAACATCCCCATTTCCTCATGGGTGTACCCGCCAAGCTTTTTGATGAGCCAATCCTTCAATTTTTTTAGCATTCCTCGTCCTCCTTCAGTTTTCTTCCGCAGTTCGGACAGTAGTTAATAATGAACGCCGAGTTTGCAGGGCTGTCTTTTGCATAACAGTCCACAAAAGGAGGGCATTTGCATGCCGACACTTCCAGCGTTCTGTTCTTCCCGAAGGTTCCCATGCTTAAAGTCATACAGTACGTTCTTTGGTATTCGGCAAATTTCCCATCGCAGTACTGGCACATTTCATGCTTCCTCCTTGTAATTATCCTTCATGTTTCGGTTCCTCCGGCAGCAGGAGCATTTCTGATGCCGCTTCCCGCGCCATACGCACCCGTCGCAGGATGGTGTGGGGGCTTTTTCTCGTCCTTGTAGCATCATCTGCCATATCGCCCGCTCCCGCTGCGCCTCCTCTATGCTCATGTGCGTGCACACGCCGTTTTTATCGAATTCCATCTCTCTAATCCGCTTCCCACGGCACGCGCTGCGGCTCTGCACCGAGGAGCAGCTTTTTCACTTCCTCGTAGCTTTTCTTTTGCATAAAAGGACGTTGCCGCCGGTATATCTCCCACAAGCACTTTGCAGCCGTCTGCGTCTTTGATCGTTTCAACCATCCGAATCTGCTCGCAGTTCACCAACAGCGACCCGGTCGTAATATAGTGAAGTTCTACGAATTTAGCCATCTTCTACCTCCAATCTTATCCCGCATATCGGGCAGCAGCGCGGCAGCGTTCCGCCGTTGCGATCATATACCATCATCTGGCAGCCGCAGTTTCGGCACTCATAGTAGTAGTCCCACCATTCGTCTTTCCCGAACTTATCCGCCCTGCAACTCCACCGTGCCGTTTCCTTCCCGTTCTCGCCGGCGCTTGGATCGTCGCTTTCATGCATTGCAAGCAGCCTGTTTATCTTGGCAATCCCTTGCAACGTAATTTGGTCAACTTCGCATAGCACGTCTCTGAGTCCGCGCAACTCCGAGGCCGGAACAACATCTTCGGTAGGGATTGAATCGAGGCGGATATCCTCCGCAAGGTATCCGCAATACTCCCCGTCAGAAATCATGGATGCGTTTTCAAGCATTTCTCGGACGGCTTTGCGCTCGATGTATTCAGCCATTGTCTATTCTCTCTTTCAGCCGCTCCACTTTGCGCCTGCGCATGGAACGCACATCATCAGCGCAGCAAAACAACATCTTCATTTGCTCGAGCATGATCTCCACATCGGCGATCTCCTCGGCGATGCTTGCGGGCGAGTATTTGCCACGCAGGTACTTGCACAGCTCCTTCTGTAGCTCGCTCATTTCCTCTATCGTTACCACGATCTGCAAAGCAGAGCCGTAGGTGTCCAGCGCTCTCTGAAGCACTGCCGATTCATCGATGTATTCAGCCATTTCCGCCCGCCCCCTTTGGCAACTTTGGCAACGGCATCCAATACAACGGCGATTCATCGCAATCCGTATACCATCCGCAATCGGAATATGCGCACCATGATGTGATATGCTCGTCAATATCACACAAGAAACCAACCGCCATGTTCATTTCGTTCCCGTTGTCAAAAAGCATCAAAACATCTTCGTGCATTTCCGGCAACCTGTTTTTGCACTTAACCCATCTCGCCATTGCTCAGCCTCCATTCCACAGAAATCCACGCCAAAAGGTACGGATACCGCACCGCCCTCATGAGTTCCGCAAGCCGTACCGCTTGATTTCTTCCAACGCCGCACGGCATCAGCAGCTTGATGAATCTTTTACGGTTCATTGTTCCACCTTCCGTTCGTAATTTTGTCTTCGGACTTGTAGCAAGTCCTGCCTGCCAATTCTATGGTGGTCAGAAGGGTCTTATAATCGGGAGCGTTGATAAACTCCACAGAAGGTTCAATGATTGTCATACTCTTGCTCCTTTTCTTCGAGCTTTTTTAACCACTTGGTTTTGATGATGTTCTCCAAATAGTCAGCGTTGTACTTCGGGTTGGAGGAAGTCACGGAATGCGGTCTACCAAGCTTTCTCTCCATCAATCTTTCGGTTTCTCGCATTTTCTCAATCATATATTGGAAGTTATCGGGATAATATTTGTAGAGGTAAGCAAAGTTGAGGTAAGAAGACATGGGACAGTACATACAACCGCAACGCTTATTGGTTTCATAGAAGTGGTTGAAAATCGGCTGTGTTTTCGCCCATTCCCATATCACATCTTCGTTGATACCGTTTTCTACGAGAGGGTATATTTCTAACTTTTTGGTACTCACTCGCTTGTTGAAACGGCGTTCTTCGTCCGCACAGTAGCCGATGTAATGCACAACATAGTACCCGATTGAGTTCAACCACTCTGAGAGCTGCCGCTTTGCGTCAAGTTTATAGCGGTCGTTACACCATCTTATTATTCTCGTTGGGAAACCGCGTTCATCATACAGTTCTTCCCATGATTTCCGGGGCTTGAATCGAACAAAGGGAATACCGAATCGCTTGCACTCGCTCTCCATGTAGTCAATTACTTCATGGATAAACGGGTAGTCAATTTCGAGTTCAAAGTGAACCACTCCGTCCAGCGGGTAACGGTCAAGATTGTGAAGAATGTAGTTGAGCATATAAAGGCTGTCCTTGCCACCAGAAACACTCGCCCAATACGAAGGGCGTAAAGCAATCTCACCGCTCATACTCAGACTCCCGCAACATGGCTTGCCAGCATATCGGCTTGATGTCGTCCGGCACGTCCGGCTTTAGGATGTTTGCCCACGACAACACCCGCCAGAACGGGTTCTTCTCGCCAATGCTGTCAAAATACCGTCTTTTGGCGTCGTACCAATCGCCGGTCATTTCAACATCTCCCGCGCTGACAAGCAGCTCGTTGGTATCCGGATCGCGAATATCCTGCTGCGCCTCAAGGATCACGTAATACTCGCCGCTCTCCGGCGGCGCGATCTTGCCGTTAATCCAGTTTACTTTTGCCATTCTGCACCTCCGTTGCTTCTCTCCGTTTTTTGGACTTGGCCTCATGTCCGAGCTTACTCAGGCCTCGCTCTTTTGCCTGCTCGCTGAGCCGTCGCTTCCTGCACTTCGGGCACAAAAATGCATTCGGCCCCGCGTTAAAAACCTTCCCGCACTCGCAGCACATTTCTTTAGCCATTCTTACATACCCAGCCTTTCCTTGATCGAATTTAACATCGCGTCGATGCGTACCATTCTCTCCATGTGCTGTGCGCATACGTCCCGGAAGCAGCGCGGTTCATCCTGCTTGCCCTCGTTTTCGCCGCAACCAAAGATGTTGCTTTCCAGTGCTCGCACAGTGTTCTCAATACTTCTCGCGATATCTTCCGACTTCGCGATCAAAGAAGAAATACTCTCCGGCCTTGCTTCGCATGCACACGTCATAGCGTCTCTGTTGTACTCCATTGTTTTACCTCCATCTTCCTTCTTCATATCGTCTCATATGTGACTATCCAGATGCCGCCATACTCCTCGGCACATTCGTGCTCGATTCTGCATCCGCGTGCTTCTTCCCAGCCCTCGGCAAAGTATGCGATGTCTGCCGTGGAGAGCAGCTCCAGGGATTTTCCGAGGTACCAAAGCGGTTTTGCGTCCGCCGGGGCACCTTGAATAAAACTGTCGATCACTACAACCTTTTCCATCAGTGAAGCTTCTACTTCATGTTTCGCCTGTGCGCAAACCGCCAGAATCTCCTCGTCCGTCTTGCCCCGCATGGGCTGCGAAATAAATAGCTTTTTCATCGGTTTACCTCCTGATTTTTTGATCTTTGATAAACGGGTATCGCACTGCAAACGGCTGCAAATCCCCGCCAAAAATGTCCTTAAGCGCCCGGTCGAGCCTGTCCTGCTGGTAATCCTGCTCCGGGCCGGGAGACCATGCATCCGCAAACTCCTGCACAATCTCCTGTACACGCTGGCACACGGTCTTGACCTTTGCCGGGCCGAGTACGCCTTTCGCGCCCATGACCGCCGGATCGCGCAAGTCCAGTGCCAGCGCGTCGAAGACCTGCTGCTGCCCGACCTCCGTCCCAATTTTCAGCAGGAGATCCTGCACATCCGCCTGCCGTTTCAGATATCCGCTCTGTTTCATACCTCCGCCCCCGGCAGCGGCATCCAGTGCGTGACCTTTGGGTCCTCCCATTCCGGCCACATTTCAAGGATCCAGCCCTCGGATTTACTGAATGATCCAAGCTCGTAAGCGTCGATAAGTGTAACGTTATCAACTTTGCCGTTCACAATCAGCAAGACGTCCCCTTCAGATTCCGGCAGGCGTTCCTCCACCGGAATCCACCTCGGCACCTGCGCTTTCAGCTTCTCGATCTCCGCCGCCTGCGCCTCGATCAGGTCGGCGGCATCCCGTATTAGCGCATCTACGCAAAAAGGCTCTTTGCTCCACCGGTACTTGCAAGGACTACAGTTCATCTCTCCGCACGCCCGCAGCGCCTGCACGATTTCTTCTTTGGTCATGTCGTTTCCTCCATTCTCGTTAATTCCTCCCGCAATGCGCGGAAGATCGGATATGCCTGCTGCGGGACTACCGCGTTTCCGAGGCATTTAAGTCTGTCCACCCGATGGGGAATCCCTGCAACCACTCTACCCACGCCGGGTTCAGTTGCCCACCAATCTGGTCGTTGAGGTTGTTTGCGCGTTTCGGATTTTCGTATCTCTTTCTCTGCCCCGTCCGATAATCCCTCGCACACGGCGTAGCAAGCATTTCCATTGCCACTGCCTGCGTCAGATTGCATTTCCCAGGTTCCTTCTGCCTGGACGGCGGGACGGATTGCAGGACATCCTTGCCCTCGTTCGCCCTCGGCGTCGGCCACATCCTGAATCCCTCCTGCACTGCCACCCAGTCGCGCAGATTGCACGGTTGTCTGCGTCCTTTTCTGGTTTCTTTCGCTTCGCGGGTCAATGCCTCCTCCGATTTCGGCGGCATCTTGTCCATTGTGTTCGGCGTCGGAAGCAACAAAGAACACCCTTGCTCTCCTGTGCCACGCTCCGACAGCCGCAGCTTCAAAACAGAGCACGACGACGTGATACCCTGCCTGCTCCAGATCCTTGACCACTTGCCCGGCGGCAATCCTGAGGATTCCAGGAACATTCTCACCGACAACGCAATGCGGGCGCAGCTCTCGGATAACTCGGAGCATTTCAGGCCATAGGTAACGGTCGTCCCCTTTCCCTTTTTGCTTTCCTGCCACGGAAAACGGCTGGCAGGGGAATCCGCCGGAAATAACGTCAACTGTTCGTAATCCTGTGCGCTCATAAAAGCTCTCCTTTGTCAAAGTCCGGATGTCGCGCCAACGCGGCACGTCCGGCCAGTGCTTTTCCAGCACCTTTGTGGGATAATCGGCAAATTCACACTGCCCGACGGTTTCAAATCCGGCCCATTCCGCCGCCAGATCAAGGCCCCCTATACCGGAAAACAGGCTCAGATGCGTCAGTTCCACCCCACGCCCTCCAGATACTTCGCCTCGACCGGCATACCCTGCGAGATCACCTCAAGCACGTCCTGCCCGCCGTCCTTCTGAATTCCGTCGCCGAAGCTCATCGCCTCGCCCTCCTCGCGCAGAACAACGATGTCCGTCAGATCGTGGTCCATCAGAAGAATGCGCAGCGTGTCCTTCTCCTGCCAGACGCGCCAGCCCCCAAAGGTCAGCTGCGTCGGCGCCGCCGGGCGGCCTCCTGCCGTGTCCAGCTTCATCGGCAGGATCGCTCCCTGCACGCCTGCGCGCTTGCTGACGTTCCAGCAGTCTCCGGCCTCCGGGATCTGCCCCAGATGCTCCACCAGTAGCGCCAGCACCTTTCGCGGCAGATTCTGCATCGTGCATTCCAGCGTCCAGTTGCTGCCGCTCAGCACCAGCCGCTTCTCCGTCCGCCCGACGAGGTATCCGCCGAGCTTCCAGCTATCCTTCAGCGCCGAAAGCAGCGCTCTTTCGTTGATCATGTTGCCTTCTCCTTTCGCACCACACAGGCGGCTCCTGCGTGGATTGTCCGTCCTCCGGAAACGTGTCCACCACGCGCCCGCGTTCACCTCTCGGCCCGCGCAGCCTGCACCGCAGCAGCACCCGCCCCCGGAAATTTGTTTCCTTCACGGCGTCCCTGCACGCCGCGCAGCGGCTCACCTCCGGCATTCCTCCAGCTCCTTCCGCAGCCGTCCGATCTCCTTTGCCGCCTTCAGCAGCATGCTCAGCACGCCCTCGCAATTCGGGTATGCCTCGCAATCCCTGCACGATTTCGCCGACGCGCACTCGATCAGCATCCGTTCCAGATCATCCATTTTTCAGCCACCCGACCTTTCGCATGACCGCCAGCGCCCCGACGAAGGGGAATGCCGCCGTCCAAGCCGGAGCCGCCGTGATGCACACGCCCATCACAACCACCAGCGCAATCACGCTGACGAAAGCCGCCAGCTCCACCCGTTCCTTCTTCATCTGCGCGACCTTCCGCTCAGCCCGCTGCGCCCGCAGCTCTGCCGCCTCCCGTGCAGCCTTGTCCCTTCTGGCGTCCACCTTGTACGCCAAACGGCGAAGCTCCATGTCCTCCGCCTCGCCGTTGTAAAGAATGATTTCCTGCATCTTCTTGCCCTCCTTATAAGTAGTTCTTTCCGTACTCCCGCCGGAAATCGTCCGTGCTGGCCTCGTTGTTGTACATCCATACCCGCTCCCCGAATTTCCGCAGCTCCAGCGCCGTCTCGGCGCATTGATGCGCCGCCCTCGGGCCGTTGCGGTGGCAGCTCTCGCCGCACAGCAGCACCACCAGCCCGTCCCGCTCCGATTTATCGCGGTTCGACCCGCCAAAGATGTGGTGGCGCTCCACAGCGCCCACCTTTCCGCATAACCAGCACTTTCCGTACATTGTCTTTCCTCCTAAATTGCCCCGATCAGCCGCAGCAGAGCGTCCCGCCCCTCCTGCGTGCTGCACAGGTTCACACTTTTTACCAGCCCCCGGAGTTCCCCCACCGTCATTGTGGTTGGATCCTCACGTCTGCGGTAGTACGTTCCCCGCGTCATATGGCTCTCGTGCAGCAGCCGGTCCACGCCGACCTCTGCGTATTGCCGCGCAGCGTCCAGCCGCTTCACAAATTCCTGCTCCACGCTGACCTTTGGCTTGCACCACGTTACCTTTGGCACTTCTCTTTCCTCCCTTCGTTGACTTCCCTCCCGCCGCGTTTTGCTTTCTTCTCGTGTCTCACGCCCGATCAAAGAAAATATCGTTCATCTCATCCGGAGAAAGGCCCAGCAGATCGCGTAATTTCGCGATTTCGGGCACCTTGAATTCATGCTTATTGTTGATCTTGCCACTCAGCGTCCCCTGGCGGATTCCCAGAGCCTCGGCGGCTTTCTCCTGCGTGAGGCCACGGCGCAGCATTGCGACCTTGAGTTCTACCGTTTTTACCACCTTCGCCCCCTCCTTCCTTATGCCGTCTGCTTGATTTCCTTTGTATCTAAATTAGATACTTAATCGTTAAAAAAAATAGCTTCGACCTCTTCTGCGTTTAAATGGTAGCGCGCTCGAATAATTGCAATTTCCGGCTGGTTGAACGAGCTGCCGTTGCGGTTGTGAATTTTATTGTTGAGCGTTGCCCTTGTAATGCCCAGAGCGATCGCCAGCGATTCTTGCGTATCGCCGTTTTCCTTCATCTTTCCCATGAACTTCGGAACATTCATTTTTCTCACCTCCGTATCTTTTCTAGATACACTTTACCACAGTGTTTCGCCCTTGTCAACCCCTCTTGTATCTTTTTTTTATGATTTTGATAAAATATCTTGACTATTTGAAAAAATCAAGATACAATCTTTTCCGAAAGAGGTGATTCGTATGCGTGTAGGCGACCTGATAAAGCAGAAGCGCACCGAAAAAAATATGACGCAGGAGCAGCTTGGTGAACTTCTCGGCGTCAATCGGGCAGCTATTAATAAATGGGAAACCGGCAGAGTTACTAATCTGAAACGCGAAACTATCAAGAGACTGAGCGAAATATTTGAGATCAGCCCAGCTCTTCTTGTCGAGCCTGATTCTGTTGATAGCTATTCTTCTGGTTTTCAATCCACCTCTCCGGTTGATGAGGTGGATCGTGAGCTTCTCTCCCTGTTTTCACGTCTGTCTAAAGACCAGCAGCAGCAGGTACTTGACTATCTTCGTTTTCTCCTGTCAAAGCCCTGAGCAGCTCCAGCAGCTCCAACTTTTCCTCAAGGCCAATTTTCCCCAGCATCATTTGAAATTCTTTTTCATTTTCCGTCATTTTCCTGCACCTTTCGATTTTTTCTATAAAATCCCTTGACATTCTGCACGAGCAGAGATAATATAAAAGTATCAAATATGAAACTTTTATACCAAGTTGGTGATCATTTTGACCGTCCCCGGAATTTCCCTTGCTGCCGCCATTGGCTTTGCCTTTGCATTTCTTGCCGCAAGAGATCAAGGGAACCCATTTGATGATCGTCCCCCGCTTCCTAAAAGCTGCAAAATCTTTCGTTTTCTTTCTGTCCTATCTCTTCTCGTTTTTTTCTTTTCGTCTCTTTACGATTTTTACGACGATGGATACGAGCATGCACTATCCTCTTTTGCTCCGGCTATATATAATTCCGGTAAAACCACTTCCTCCGAAATCTCCGATTTTTATTCCGATCGTTCGAATTTTTGCTGTGTTTGTAACACAAGTTGCATTGATAAAAACGGAAACGATTTTTCGGATGACGGAGCAGAAATTGAAATTTCGGGTGTTGACATTTGGTTGTGTCCCCGCTGCGCTGATGCAGATACGGTTGACGTTTCTGTCAACGGCATTGCATATACCGTTATCCCTGGCACCGAGCAATATTATGATATCCGTGAGCTTTTTTCTTCCCGCTCAAACTTCTGCGAGGTCTGCCATTCCTGCCGTTATAGCCTTGACTGGGGCGAATGGGCAGAACGAGACGGTCACGAAGATTCTTTTCTGCATGTAAAATATTGGTTGTGCTCCGACTGTTATTACCGCGATTCTTTTGACATCTGTATCGACGGAGTATCTTACACGCTCATTGGCGGTGAAGATTATTAGATAGTCTTTAATATTTCTTGTATTGCGCTGGATTTAATAGTCCTCAGCTCAGCACCCTCGTCTTTTCCTCCCTCGGCCTCGTTCCCACGTCGGCCACGCAGGAGAACAGCAGCGGCGCCCCCTCGATATAGTCCACCGAGAAGCTGTGCAGCTTCTTGAATTCCGTCCCATTGATAATCACGCTGACCTTCCCGTTTTCGGAAATGATATGAATTGATTGCATGGTGCGCCCCTCCAATATTGTTTTTGACGAGCCGTGCCGGTTGTACCAGAACCGACACGGCTCTATAGCAGATACCCGTAAATCACTTCATCTGCTACGCCTCTATCGTAGCAGGAATGCCGGAGTTTGTCCACGCGCAGTTCTGCTTTTCCTCCACAGCCGCTGCGAAAACAGCCTTCCGCCGCTGCGAATTCCGTGCAAGAACGAAAGGAGCCGTGAAATGAACGCATATCAGGAGTTGTACCCCAAATTTGAATTCTACCCCGAGGCCGTCCGTCAGGCAAAGCGTCTCAAGGGCCTGACCATCGACGCGCTGGTCGAATTGGCCGGTGTTTCCTATTCCTCCGTGTCCCGTCTCTGCGACGGCACGCAGCTTGACCCCAAACTCTATAACTCGGTCGCTCTCTGCAAAGTCCTCGGTCTTTCCATGGATGAAATTTTCGGTCTCTCCGCTTCCGAGGCCGGTGCGGAGGAATTGCAGGCGAAGCTCCACGCCGCCGAGCTGGAAAACATTCGCCTTGCAGAAGAAAACAAGCGTCTCAAAGAGGTCAACCGCCTCCGCTCTGAGCAGCTTGCCGCCCGCACCCCCGTTATCTATATTCTTCTCTTTGCCTGTGCGCTCCAGTCCTGCGCCTTGATCTTTTATCTGTTCGTCGATGCGCAGATCAAGGATGTCGGCCTCATCCGCTTCGGCGATGTCGGCCTTGTCGCGTGGCTTCTGATCTTCCTTGTCCTCTCCGCAATTTCCGCTTGCGTCTGGGCGACCATGCGCTTCGCCCGTAAATTCAGTAAAAAGGAGCGCTGATCATGCACATCCCAGAGCCGAAGAAGACCGCCACCGGCTGGCGCATCCAACTGCGCATCAACGGTCAGTCCATCCCCGTCAATGCCGATACGCCCAAGGAATGCAAGCGTCAGGCCGCCCTTCTCAAATCTCAGGCGCAGGCCGCCGCCAAGCCGGTCAAAAAGTGTGACCTCACCCTCTCTCAGGCCATCGACGCCTATATCGCCGAGCGCAGTAACACGCTTTCCCCCTCTACCGTTCGCGGCTATCGCATCATCCAGCGCACACGCTTCCAGTCCACCATGCCGCGCGTGCTCTCCCGCATCAGCCCCTCCGAATGGCGCGGCATCGTCAATGACGAGCTGGGCATCGTCTCCCGAAAGACCGTCAAAAACGCATGGGCTTTCATCAAGTCCGTTCTATCTGCACAGGGCATCGATGTCGATGCTTCCGTCAAAGTCGCACCACCCCGCAAAAAGCGGGAAGCAAACTGGCTGGAGCCGGACGAAATCAAGAAGTTCGTCGCCGCCGCAAAAGACGACCCGCTCTGCGTCCCCATGCTTCTTGCCCTCATGTCCATGCGCATGTCCGAGATTGACGCCCTCCGCTGGGAGGACATTGACCCGAACGCCGATTTTGTCCGCACCTGCGGCGCCCGCGTCCGCAACGAAAACAACGAATACGTCCTCAAGACCGATCAGAAAAATTTGGAATCCGACCGCACTGTTCCGCTGCTGATTCCCGAACTTCGCGCAGCCATCCGCCGCGACTGGAAACCGGAGGGGAAAGTTCTCTTTGCCGGTCAAACCACCTTCCGTCAGGCAGTGAAACGCACATGCGATAAAGCCGGTGTCAAGCGCGTCACCGTCCACCAGCTGCGCCACAGCTTTGCCTCTCTCTCCGCCCATCTCCGCATCCCCGCTGAGATTTCTATGGAGATCGGCGGCTGGAGCAATGACAAAATCATGAAGGAGGTTTACACCCATATTGCCCGCTCCGACATCGAACGTTATAAAAATGAAATGTGGAAATTCTACAATGCTCCCTCCGCCGCGCGGGCCGAGAACGCATAAGCATTTTTATAAGCATTTGCTAGTTTCAAATACGCATATTGAGGTTCCATCTGCGCATATTTTCGTTTCGGATATGAAACTTTCAATCGCCCGCAAACCACTGGAAATAAAGAAAAAGCCCTGCAAACGTACTGTTTGCAGGGCTTTCCCATTTGGTGCCGGTGGCGGGGGTCGAACCCTACTTACACACCATTAAAATGTAGTATTTTCAATGCTTTTTCAAAATCGCAAGCATTTTTATAAGCATTTACTCCCTTCCGATGCTTTCCATGCACCGGCGAATCGCGTCTCTGGAAGCGTCGTCCTCTGCGCACTGCATCAGCTCCTCCAGCTTGTCCCGCATTTCTGCCGGTCCCCGGCTGTAGTGGCCGCGCACATAGTGCGATCCGCGTCTTGCGTAGGAATTTCCTCTCGCGTAGGTTCCCCGCATGTCGGCCTGCCACTCGCCGTCCCGGCTGTAGCCCTCTCTGGAATACCGTCCTTCCTCACGCAGCATGATCTTGTCCAGATTCTTGATCGTGCTGGCCAGCTTGTGCAGCGTGTCCAGGTCGCTCATGCCGAGATTTTCCTTCCGTGCGATTCTCTCCATCTCTTCGCAGAGCTTTTCTCTCAGTTCATACATGATGTTCCCTCCTTTCAGGAAATCCGGTCAACGGTCATGTTCGAGTTTGCGAAGTTGATCGCCTGTGCGCTGGTGTTCTTCATCGCCACCGTCACGCAGCAGCCCTTCGGCACCTCCACAATCGCGCTGACGTAGATGTTGAAATAGTTCTCCACGGCTGCCGGTGTCACGATTGCCGTCGCGCTGTTCAGCGCTTCGCCGTTGATTACCAGCGCTGCGGTGATGGCCTCCACGTTTCCGCCGGTCGGAATCGCGATGTTCGCGCCGAACGCCACGCGGAATCTCGCCTTGCACTGCTGGGTCAGCCCCCGCAGCGTGACGATCCCGGCACCCTCTCTGTGAACGATGCACGGCTTTCCCGTGACCGCCGTTTCCGTCAGCGGCACGTTCTGCCCCGCCGCGACTGTTACAATGTTCGCATTGGTAAATTCTGCCATTATAAAAACTCCTTTCAAAATAAAACTACGGCGGGACGATTGCCCCGCCGCGTCGCGTCAGTATCCGCATGGGGCGGACCATTTCCGTGAGGTCACGAAAAAGCTGAAATGTTCTTGCTGTCAGTTGCAGTTGCCGCATCCGGCGTACTGGAACGGCGCCGGGACGTTGAACGACGGAACCGGGCGCGGGTTGTAGTACGCCAGCTGAGCGCCGACATAGCTCTTGAGGCTGTCCGTCTGCCCTGCCTGAGAGGCCGCCAGCTGATAGCCGAACAGCATCTGATTCTGTTCCGCGATCTTCGCGTCCTTCGCTGCCATCTCCTGCGCCGTCAGGCGCTGCTCGATGCTGCGCATGCCACAGTTGAATGCCTCGATGATGTCGCGGGTGTTGTTCTGCATCAGGTTTCTGGTCTGACAGTCCTGTGTCGCCATGTCGTAGCGGACCTGTGCAATCGCCTCGCGGTTCTCGCAGCAGCAATTGGAGATCTGCTGCTGGAGTGCGAACAGCTGCTGCATGAACTGCATCTGCGCATTGCAGCGTGCCAGCTCTGCGGCGGAGAAGCCGTCTTTGATGCTGTTGTTCAGCGCGAAGGTGCTGTCGCAGATTCCGTTGTTGATGCCGTCAAGCTTGCGCTCGATGTTCGCGAAATCAGAGGTCAGCACATAGCCGTCCGAAACGCCGCCGTTGTTCCCGCCGAAGCCGTTGCGGCCCCAACCGAAGAGGAACAGAACGATGATCCAGATCCAGCTGTCGCCGAACATGCCGCCGTTGCCATAGCCGTTGTATGCCGGCTGCACAGGCATAGTCATCATGGGGTTACCTTCCTGAAAAGACATTTCGCTTTTTCTCCTTTCTCAAAGATTTTTATATCAATTCGTGGCCACGAGATTGATCTCACAAAAACGACTGGAATTGCCGTGCCATTGTTTGCAGCTGGTCGAGCTGCTGCTGGCTGATTTTTCCGGACTGCATGAGCCGCATGACCTCTGCTCTCGGGTCTCCCTGGAAATTGGCCTGAAACTGTCGGAAGTCCTGAACCATCTTCTGAAACTGCCCCATCTGGCCTCCCACCCGGTTCCCGCCGAGGGTTTGAAACAGGTTATTGCTCATCTTTCTTCCCCTCCGTCAGTTCGCTGAGTCTTGCCGCCAGCTTGTCGAATTCCTCTCTTGTCACATACTCTTCCGGCTTCCTCACCGGCTGCATGCTTCTCTCCGTGTAGTCAAAAATTCTCAGAGGCATCGGCATTCCGCTCGGGTCTGTGGATTTGATGTAAAACGAATGCTTTTCGCTGTCCATCAGCAGCACGGAGTTTCCCGCCGCTACCATGTACGCCTTTGCCGCTTCCTCGCCCTGCACCCAGAGCACGCCGCTCTGCTGCTGATGCTGCTGCGGATAAGCCCGCTGCTGCATTTGCGGATAGTAACTGTTGTTCGGGTAGTAATAGTCATTCATGGTTCTCATTCTCCTTTGTCCAGAAATAGAGCGGTGTTTCGCTGCTGGAATCCCAGCTGTCAAAGAGCTGCCCGTCCTTTACGCATACCGCGTGCCCGGAAAGCGCCAGAATATAGGTCCCGTCCGGATGCTCCCTCGCAAAGTCTGCCACCGTGTAGCACTCCGGACAGTCGTCCCGCACAAGCCCGCGCCGGAAGCCCTGCTTCTTCAGATACGCACCCCAGACCGCGTTGCTCGACGGCATGTCCGCCGCCAGATTTCCCTCAACGCAAAGCCCCCAGTAGACATTGTCCCAGTCCTTCCCGGTTGCCTTTGCGATTGCGCGGACCGTGCAGTCTCCCACGGCCTTTCCGCGCGGATTTGGTTGAAAATAAGAATATGCCATACCGGACACCCTCTTTCTGTGTCCAGTATGGCATATTTCGGTTTTTGTTGCGGGTCACTTATGGGTCACTTGCGGTTCAATTCCACGGCATCTGCCACCATTTGAAGCTCTTGTACTGCTGCTCCATCAGAAAATCCTTCTGTTCGGCGGTCAGGTTCAGGCTGTCGATGAGATCAATCACCTTTTCCTTCTTGCTGTCAGAGATAGTCTTGCCGTTTTCGTCCTTGTCCGCGCTAAGTTCGGACTCTTTTGCCCGGAATTCGGCATATACCGTTCCTGGGATCCCGGCCTCCTGCGCGGCAGTCAGTGTCTCTCCGGATGAGGTGTATACCGCGCTCAGCGCCGCATACGCCTCTTTGTCGGTGAGATTGGACTCTGCAATCGCCTGCGCCTTGTATTTCTGGCTGAGGTCATTTTCTCCGGCCAGCTTCCGCGCCTGTTTCTCAACCTTCAGCGCATTGTCCGGGCTGACTCCCGCTGCGCTCATCTTGTTGTAGAAGCTTGCAGAATCCGAGCCGAACGCCTCCTGAATCACTTCCTTCCGGCTGTCGGAATAGCCCTTCTTGTCCACCCAGTTAGCAAACTCCGCCGCCCATTCCGTGCTGCTCTTTCCGGCGCTCAGCTCCCCGCGCTTGTCGAGGATGTCCGAAACGTCTTTCCACTTCATCCCGGCAGAAATGAGCTTTTCAATCTGATCGTCATTGTAGCTGCTGACCATCTCGCTGTAGATTCTCATCCGCTGGCCGTCCGTCAGGCCCTCCTGCTTGAGAAGCTCCGCGCGCGCGGTCTTTCGCTTTTCCTCCTTCATTTGCAGCCGCTTTGCCTTGTCGGCTTCCGTCTCATCGTCCTTTGCATCCGGAATATCGGAATAATTCATTGCGTCGTCCATCCGCATCATTAAGCCGTAGAGCGCAAAGCCGTTTACGCCCTCATCTCTCAGCTCCATCCAGAGTTTTGTCTGGTCCGCCGTCAGGCCGGAGCTGTTTGCGGCATAATAGGCTTTCGCCTCCGGTGTGGAATTCACGCCGAAAAGCAGCGCTTTCACATAGGTCATGGGGTTGTCCATATCCAGCGAATATTGCATTCTCCGGTTGTCTCCATATCCCTTTGTTTTTCCGCCCTCAAGGAGCGCCTTAATTCCGTAGCCGGTCTTCTTGGCCTGTCTGCCGCCCGGCACCAGCTCTGCAAGGAATTCCAGACCCTTCTCCAGAACCTCCTGACCGTTCGCGTTTTTCCCTTCTCCGGGGAATATCGCATTAACGAAATTCTTTCCGGTTCCGTAAAGGTTCGGAAATGGCAGCGTCCGGTCGCCAACGCCGAAGAAAGACGAAATATTGGACGCGAACGGGATTTCATTCAGCACATTGTATCCCGTGTCCTCCAGTGCGGCGCTTGTGTCAAATTTCTCATTTTCTTCCGGCACATCGAAGATTTTCGACCCGACGACCTTGTTGATGAGGCTGCGAATATAGTCGTTCGTAGAAAGCCCCTTTCCGGATGCAAAGAAGTTTGCCGTCAGCCCCGCAATGTCCAGCGGTGCAGGCGTGCCGCCGTAAAGCTCATCCGTCAGCCGGTTCAGGACAAACGCCGCAATCAGATACCCGACGATTGTTCGCAGCAGCATCCGCGCCGCGCTTGCCCTTCCGTTTTTCTCTGCTTCCCGTCTGATTTCATGCGGCATGTCTTTCGAGGTAAACTCCACCGTGTTCAGCGCTTCAAGCTGGAACACGTTTACCATCTGCCGCACAAGCCCCTTGCTGTGGAAAGCAAGCGGTTTCGCGCCCTTCGTTCTGTCTCCCATCAAGGCTCTGCCGTACCAGTCTGCATACCGCAGCGCTTCAGCCTCGGATTTCCCGTTCTGAATGGCGTCCCAGTATGCTGCACGGGTTGCAATCGTCGAGAGCATGCTGTCCATGAACTCCGCCGGGGCAAACATTCCGGAAACAATCTTGTCCGTTTTGTTCTGCACCAGATAATCAATTCCCTTCTTGCCGGTCAGGAAGTCGATCTCTTTGCGGAACTCTCCGAGTTTCCCCGTTCCAAATTCCCACGACGCTTTCAGAATTGCCCGCTGGCTTCTCGTTGCCTGAAGCATTGCCAGCTGCGCACTTTGGTTCAGCACGGAAGAAAGGTTCCCTGCGACGTTTGCTTTCGCGAATGCGCCAACCAGCTTGTTTCCAATGTTCAGCCACTCTCGACCGCCGCCGTATTCCGTTCCACGGTCTCCGCCGAACTGTTTTCCGGCCAGAATATCGCCGTAGTTTTTCAGCCATACTACGAGATCAGAATACCGCGTGCTGTTCTGCGCTTCTCCGATCAATTCAGAAATCAGGCGGTCAAACGCCTCTGCAAGCTCTCCCTGGGAATAATCCCGCATATCATTGTCGAGCTTTCCCATTTCCTGTAGATATTCCACTTTCTCCTCGATATCTCCGCTGCGCGACATGTCCAGTGCTTTCTCCAGCGTGACGTCAAAGTTACCCTTCAGTCCCTGCCGCAAATAGCTCTCCGCCGCACGCACCTTCTGGATGTCGTCCGTGTGGAAGAAGATGTCCCCCAGATACTGCACATAGCGCTGGAACGCCTCCTCGATGTCGTAAGCCGTCTTATCGGTCTTTCTTTCCAGAAAGAACGGATTCCACCGTTTCTGCGGGCGGAATGTCTCCGTCCGCCCCGCAATTTCCGCAGGCAGCGTCGTCACATACTCGTTCATGCCGAGCAGCTCCATCGCCTTGCTCATCAGATTGAACTTTTCTGCCAGTGGGATGTGCGGAGTGTATCCCTTGATCTTTCCGATCGGCTGCATGCCGTGCGCCACAAGAAAGTCGTTGACTGCCTCGAAATACAGGTCAAAGAGCTTTCGGTATTCCTTCATTGCGTTCTCGCACTTCACTTTGTCAATACCTTCGGCGTCCTTGCCGTTGATCCACTGTGCATATTTCTCGACGATCTTTGCTTCCTCGCTGCTCAGTCCGAATTCAATCGCCTGGTCGGATGCACTGGCGCCCTTTGCCACATTTTCGGCAGCCGCTTTCAGGTCTGCGCTCCTGTCGCTGTCGTTTGCCTGCTCCACATAGCCCATTACGTCGAGCATCATGTGCACATAGGACCGCTCCGTCTGGTTGAGGCCCGATTTTTTCCCCTTGCTGTCCTCGAATTCCCGCACGGCGTCAAATTGCTTGTTCTCCCACCGGTAGCTTTCCGCTGTGTTTCGGATCACCGGTGCGAAGAGATAGTTGTAAATCTCCATGCCGCGTTCTTCTCCGAAAATGTTGATCATCGAGCGCAGCGCCGTCCGGTAGTTCAGCACCAGCAGCTTTTCCGGCTTGAACAGCTCCGGGTTCGCCTGGATTTCCTTCTCCGTCGGGAATAAGTCGATCATCTTGTAGAGAAGCGCCGCCCGGATTTCTCCCTTTCGGATCTGGATCAGATCCTCGCCCGTCATTCTTTCGTTGAGATACAGTGCAGAAAGCTGAGAAACAACCTCCGGTCTGCAATTATCCGGCAACTTGTAATATTCGGAACGCCCCGATGCAATTCTCTTTGCCGCGCGGATTTCCACAGGCTTTGCCTCCAGCCGCTTCTTTGTCTTTTCGATCTGTCGCTGAATAGACCTTCTGGTTTCCGCGCCGTTGCGCATCTGCTTGACCTGGCTGTATTCTGCAATTCCGCCGTCGATCTTGATTCCGGCCTCCTGCATCGCCGGGGAGCCTTCAAACGCCTCTTTCGGCACGCCCTCCGGTCTGACTGCCGTCTCCGCAAAGTCGGAATAGTTTTTCCTGGAGGCTTGCAGCTTCTCCAGCGCATCCTTCGGTTGGATGGAGCTTTTCGGCGCATCCTCCTTCGTGATCGTCGCTTTCCATGTGCCGTTTGCCTTGTTGGTCAACGTCCATTTCTTCCCGGTCATTGCTTGCAGCAGCGCCAGCGCCTCCGCAGGCTGCAACGTCGTCCCTCTGGAGTTCAGCGGCTTCCCCTTGCCATAAGGCAGCTCCGGCTCACTTGTGCCGAAGCTTTCCAGGTACGCTTTTCTCACGCCCTCCAAACGTTCCTGCTTTCTCGCCTCAGCCTTTTCTTCCTCGCGGACGATACTGTCCTTTCTTTCCTGTTCTGCCGCAGCTCTCGTTCTTGCCTTTTCCTCCGCGTCGGCCAGCCGCGCCCGTCCGTCGTACCATTCGTAGAATTCTGCAACGTCCTGTGCGTCCGCCGCATCCTCCAGCGTTTCCGCCGGAAGGCTTGCCAGAAGCGAGACCGTCTCCTGCACGCTTGGCTGATACGTCGCGTCCACCGCCATCAGGTCCTTCGTGTCAATATCCTTGATACTCGCAAGCCCCGTTTCCTTATTCTGGAAGAGGACCGTCAGCTTTCCCTTCTTCGTGGATTTGTCCAGCACCAGTCCATAGTTTCCCATGTCCGCCGCCTTGACCCACGTCCGCAGGGGATAGACCTGTCTCCCGTTCAGGTTCGGGAAGCCTCGCTTCTGCGCAGCAGCTTCCGAGATTGTCCACGGCTCCACAGGCCCCTCTGCTTTCTTCACAGAATCCTTTTCTCCGTCTGCCTCCCGGATTAGGGACGCCAGCCGTTCGTCCGTCTCCGTCGTTGCCTGCGCCTCTCTGGCCGTCTTCCCGGCCTTCTCGGCGTAGGTGTTCAGAAGATTCAGGAAGTTCGCTTTCTGATATTCGATCTGGTCTGCCTGCTTCAGGCCGTAGCGCTTCTCGTTCTCCTTCGCCGCCTCTCGCCAGCTCAGCTTCGCGTCCATGCCCTTGTCCGCCGCATCGACCATCTGCCGGAGCATTTCTGCCGTGTCGGTCGTCTCGGTGAACGTTCCGGGGTACATTTCCGCCAGCCCCTGCATGTGAACATCCGCGCCCCGGTCTGCCTCGTTTCGCGTGAGGTAGATTTTGTGCCGGCCGAACGCCCTCTTGTAGAAATCCTGCCAGTCGTCGCCGAATTCCGCTCTCACGCTCTCCGGAACGTAGACTTTTCTGTCCTTCAGGTCTACCCGGATGTCCTTGTAGTAGTCGTCCGCCGGGATCGTCTCGGTTCCGAGATCCATCAGCGCCTCAAAGAGGTCTGCCTTCTCCGTGCTCAGAAGGTTCACATTCTGCTGCATCATCTGCATCGGCGTTTTCAGAAGCGCGTTCAGTTTCTCGTTGTCGTAGCTCTGAATGTGGAAGAGGCGTTTCAGCCCGCCGGTCAGGTCGCTCTTGTACCGTTTCTGTGCTGCGGTCTGCTCCTTTTCCAGCTTCTCCTGCGCGGCGGTCAACTTGCTTTCCGCCCGCTGCACCTTCTCCTCCGGAGAGAGGGAAAATTTCGTTGTCGGCTCTTCCAGAAGCTTCTCCGCCTTTGTCTCGGCCTCCTGCCGTGCGGCCTCGTTTCCGGATTCGTATACCACCACATTCAGCCCGTTCATCTTGAGCTTTTCCACAAGCCAGCCGTCCGCGCTCGTCGGGATCACCGCCGCCATGTGCTCAAGGTGTGCCTTGTTGTTCCGGGCGTCCTCATTTTTCACGATCAGCGATACCTCGCCCTCGCCCTCGGTGTCTGCCAACAGCTCCTTCACCGGGATTCTCGCCGCGCCGTACAGCGCCTCCAGATCATCCTCGTTCAGGTTCCGGATGGTCGTGAGCTTGTCGTTTCTCCCGTATTGCGCATACTCTGCCTCCTGCTTTGCGAGCGCTGCCTGCTTTGCCTTCTTCTGCGCAGCAGAGAGAAACCCGTCCGGGACATATTTCAAAAATCGTCCATCTTCGCTATTGACGTTTCTGAAAATGTCTGCTATACTGATTTCAGCGCCTGAGAACAGAGAAGGCATACTACCGCTCTTTGCGGAAAGCCCCTTCTCCAAGACCTCAGGTGCTATTTTTGTCAGCACAACCGACAAATAGAGTCCATTATTTCTGTTTGCAAATTCCTTTACCTCGAATTCTACCGGGACGACGGCATTCGCATCCACATATCCGCCAAGTAGTACGTATACTCGCTTCAAATCCGGGTTTTCCTTGCTTGTTCCAGCCTTTTTCTCCCCGTGGATTTCAATCGGAACAGCGTTTCGAATCAGCTCATTAAAGCAGGTCATCATCTTCGCGTAGTCCTGATAGCTCCCGCCGTATTCCAGTTGGTGGTGCAGGCTTGTTGTCAACCCCTTGTTGGAGAACTGGAACGGAATCTCGATCCGGCTGTTTTTCAGGTCAACGTTCATAATGCCCAGCTTCTTTGCCAGCGCCTTCATGCCCGTCATGACGGCGCTTTTTTTGCGCGTGTTGAAATCTGCAAGGTCGATATCGCTCAGCTTGCTCTCGTTCGGGCTTGCCAGCGTCAGCGTTTCATTTTTCAGCAGCTCATATCGCTCCTGTTCCGTGCTGTCTGCCGTCAGCCTCCCGTCAAGAACTGCATCCTTCGCGTCCCCGGTGTCCTCCGTCAGCAGCGCTCTGTCCCAGCCGAGGTCCGGCATTTTGTTCTTGCGCTCCTCTGCCGTCAGCTTCCGGCGAGAGGCCGTTTCTCTTGCCTCGATCTCACCTGCGGAGTTTTTATACTGCCTCAGATACACCTCTCCGGGGTTCTCCATCTGCCGTTTCAGATCAAGCAGCTTGCCGAACCACTCGTTTTCATAGAGCTTTGCATAGAGCCTGTCGTGCTCCGCGTCCATCCGGTCGTATTTTGCCGTGTCTTCCGGCTTTTGGGAGTAGAACAGGCGCTCCAGCTCTCCGTCAATCTCCTGATATCGGATATAGTCGTTCTGTTCGCTCTTTGTCAGGCCGTTCAGAATGTCGGAATACTGCCGCTGCAAGCGCTCCTGCACCTTGTCTCCGCTCTCGTAGTCCTTCCTCGCCCAGTATTCCGGGCTTGTCCCGCCCTGAAAGCCCTCGTATTTCTGGATAATGTGCTGAATCTCATGCAAAAGGGTTTCCGGCCCCTTGCCGAACAGGCTGTCGGAAAGAACGATGCTGTTGTCCCGCTTGTTGAACTTGCCCTTTACGCCGGGATCCAGCTTTTCAAAGCGCAGCGTTGTGTGCCGCAGCAGTGGATACGCTTCATACAGGTCGTCGTGCTTCAGGAAATCCTGAAGCTCGTATTTTTTCTCCCATACCCTGTCGCTGTATTCTTCCTGAAGCCGCTCCATTTCCGCTTCTTCCGCCTCGGACAGCGCTTCTCCGCCCTTTTCAAAGCTATCTCCCCACTTGTCGGTCAATTCTACCAGTCTTCGGTAGCCCGACTCATTAAGCAGCTTTGCATCTCCATTCGGTCGGAATTCCGACTTGCTGTCGTCCACCTCAAACCGCCACTGGCCGTCCGCACCGCGAATCCATCCAGTTTTCCGCCAGATTTCCTCCCGGCTTGCGCCGTCCTCCTCCATTGCCTCGGCAAGTGCAAGATTCTTGGAGCTGGCAGTCTTCGCCTTCGGGCCTGCCATGCTGGCCTTTGTGCCGGCCTTTTTGTTCCCGTCGCTGTCCTGCGTCCGCCGCGTGGCTGCGGATATCTCCGCCGCCGGTTCGCTGACGTCCACCTCTGGCGTGCTTTCTGCAACCGTCCGCTGCAGCTGATAGATTTTCCCCGTGCCGAAGCGGTTCATGCCGGAATAAGCGTCCGCGAAGATTTCTTCCCAGACGTCCGCGCCGGAATCGTAAACGCCAAAATAGAGCTTTTCGTATTCTCTGGCGATCTCCATCAGCTGCTCGTCGGAGAATTCGTTTCTCAGCAGCTGAAGCGTGTGCACCACGTTCGCCTCTCCCTTCGCAATCAGCGCGTGGTAAAGCTCGTGCTGCGCGATCTGCTCCGGTTCATATCCCGCGCTCGACACGCTGGCAAAGATTCTTCCGGTCTCCTCGTCGTAAGCGCCGTTTGCATTGATGTATTCGCCGTTCTTCGCCTGAATGGAGAGCGTGCCCTTCACATAGGTCAGCTTCAGCCCGTGGCTCTTCGCCGCCCGCTGCATCTGCTGCATTTCCTTGGTGTATTTCCGCACAGGAATCACGCCAACCAGCGCGTCCGGGTCTCCGTTGCTCATCAGCTCACTGACCGGCTTGTCCTGCGCAACGTCGGAAAAGCGCTTTACTCTTTCTTCGAGCTTCCCTCGCCGCGCAGCTTCTGATAGATTTCCTGTACGACCTTCTCCCGCTCCGGCGTCATTGGCGCGTCCTGGCTTTCCTTCCACTGTGACAGCTTCTCCTGCGGGATCCACACGTGCCGTCCGTTCTTCGCCTTGACCATCACTCTCATTGACCGTTCCTCCTTCATTTGCCTGCGCTGTCGGCGCGGCGACTTCTTCTGTCTCGCTATTTGTGTCCTCCTGAGCCGTCTGTGGCGCTTCCTGCGTTGCTTCTGCCGTAGCCTTCGTCGTTGCCGCCGCATTCCATTCTGCCGCTTCCTGCGCCGTCTGTGCCCTCTCGGCCTGCCGGTAGCTTCTCTCCCTGTCCAGAATATCCAGATAGCTCTGCGCATTCTCCGCCTGGAAGATGTCCCCGGCGTCCGTGCTGTTTCTCAGGCTCTCGATCTGCATTCTCTGCTGGATCGTCGCAATGTCCAGCGCCCGGTCTGTCATTAATGCCGCGTCGCTGGCCTGATTCGCCCGAATGGCGTTCATGTATTCCACGTCCTCAAAGGCGTTGTTGGCGTAGCCCTCCGGCGGCGTGTACGGCGTGAAACTGTCGGAAACGCTCTGGTTGCCCTCCAGCCGGTTTGCAAGCGTGTTAAATTCCCGCACGACCGTCTGCCATTCGCTCTTCGCCTTCTTGATCTGACTGTCGGACCAACCCGCAAGGCGCATCATGCTCTCATCGCCTGCAAGGTCCTTCATGGTGTAATTCACCATCGTGCCGTAGAGCGTTTCCAGATTCGTCTGCGCGTCCTTTCCGAACTTCGTGACGACCTTGGACTGAATGCTGTTTTTCGCCCGCGCCACCGCGTCCACAACGTCCTCCGGCGCGCTCATGACTATCGAAAGCAGCACGCCCACCGTGAATTCGTTCACCAGCTCCTCCGCGCTCAGGCTCGTCTCTCCCGTCAGCGCATAGTCCAGCGCCGCGCCCGCAATGGCTGAGGTCACTTCTTCCAGACCCTCGCCGACGCGGTCGAACACCTTGCTCGAAACGATCTTCCGGATCGTCTCGTTGTCCGTCAGCTCATAGATTTTCTTTGCCAGCGTGCCTGCGCCGTCCGGATCAACGACCGGGTTGCCGCCAAAAAGCCCGTTGGTGTAGTATTCGATGAGGCCGCCCGCAATCAGCTTGATTGCGCGCTCCGGTCCGCTCCTTCCCGCGTCCTCCGCTTCGCCGTAGCTGTTGAGTGCCGCGTTTGCCGAAATCAAAATGTTTGAGCTGTTCTTCATCAGCTCCGCCATCTGCGTGGTGAATTTCATGTATCCTGTCGCATGCTTCTGCGCGTTCGCAAGGCTCGATGCGTACTTCCCGCCCTGCGAAAGCTGTGCAAGCGCCGCGTTCCCCGCGCTGATCTGTCCGGCGATTGCGCCCGCCGCCGCCATTTCCAGCGCGGCCTGCGTCAGTTCTCTCGTCATTCCGGCAGTCCACTTTTCAAATTTGTTGCCGTTTTGCAGGAGGTCAGAGGCGTATCTTCCCTGCTCGTATTCTCTCTGCTTGCCTTCCTGCCAGTCCTCGTTTACGTAGTCTATGCCCTTCTGGCCGCCCTCCTTGAACCAGTTGCCCACGGCGTTCTCTCCGAACATATTGAGCGCCTTGCCGGTAAACTTCGTGATGTAGCCGAGGCCCCTTGTCAGCACCTGCTCTGCGCCGCCGGGATACTTCTCCATGACGTTGTGCATCGCGCCCTCGCTGCCTGCCTCGAACATGTCCATATAGGTCTGTCCGTCGATCTCCCGGTATTTCTCCAGCGCAGCCCTCTTTCCTTCCTCGTTGGCGTTCAGGCCGTTACTTTCGCGCATCCTTCTCAGCGCCGCCTCGTTTGGCGTTCCCTTGATTCTCTCCAAGAAACGATCATACTGCTCCTGCGTCATTTCCGTGTTCGCAAGATACTCCGGCAGAACCTCCTCGCCCATAAAGGTGACGGCCGCCCGCTCCGCCGAAGAGCTGCCCCAGTTCTCGTCCTTGCTGTAGGTGAAGTGCATCCGGTCGAGCAGCTTGTCCACCGGCTGATAGGCAATATTCTCCCGCGTCAGGTTCGAATTCTGGTAGCGGAATTCCTTCATTGCGTCCGCTCTGTTCTGAATTCTGTCGGCAGCGGCGGAGATTTCAAGATAAGGGTTGCCCTCCGTGTTGCCCGGCAGTCGGGAAGTGTCTGACCGGATGCTCTTCAGATAGTCCTTTTTCAGCTTCTCGACCTCGGTCACCAGCTTTTCATATTCCTCTTCCGTGCATTTCCCGCTGTAGGCAAGGTAACTCAGCCGCTCTGCAACCTCATTCAGGATATTTCCCTGAAGATTCTTCGCCGTCTCCGTCGTCGTCCCCCGATCAGTCAGCTGCTTCAGGTTTTCAAAGCTCTCCCGGATATATTTTTCATGGTCCTGCACGGTCTGGTTGTTCCAGTCTGCCCTCTTTGCCTTCTGCTGAAGCAGGCCGGAAAGCTCCTCGCCCCGCTGCGTGAGCCTCCGATTTCCGAGGGTATAGCCCATTTGCAGCGTGTCCGGCTGGCCGTCCTCGTTCGTGTCAACAGGCGTCAAGGGATTCTGCAACCCCGTCAGCGCGGCGCCCAGCTTCTTCCCGGTGAGAGGATTGTCCGTCAGAAGCTCCTGCGGCGTCTGCTCCGGAGTGAGCGTCCGTTTTCTTCCCAACGCCGCCTCGTATCCCTTGAGCTGCTGCTCCCACTGTTCCAGCGCCGCCTGATAGTCCGTCGTATCTCCGAGCACGTCCGCATACCGGTTAAAGTAGTCCTTTTCCTGCTCCACCGCATCCAGCATGCCCTGCACCTGCTGCAATCTTCCTTTTCCCACGTCCTTCCGCTTCGTCTGCGAAAGATAAGCATCCATTCCGCCAAACATGGTGCTCATATCGGACTGCATCTGTATAAAACCGGAAGCATCAAGGCATTTCTGCCGCTCTTCCTCCCGGCGTCTCTGCTCGTCCTCCTGCTTCTGCTGCTCCCGCTGCGCCAGATATTCGTCAAAGGTTGCCGGGTACGTCGGCTGCTGTCTCTGCGCATTTCTCTGTGCAAGATACTCGTCGAAGGTCGCCGGATAGCTCGCCCTCTCCGGTTGGTAAGATGCAGGAGCCGCCGCAGGGGTTGCCTGCGGCGTGTTCTGTTGGAATTTTTTCAGATTTCTTTCAAGATCGCTTCTCATGTGTTCCTCCTCATTCGCGTGCAATCAGGTTTTTCCCGCCCGGCTTTGTCGCTCCGCCGCCGGACGCCGAGCCTTTTCCGGAAGACGTCTTCTTTACGCCGGAATACCCGCCGCCGTAGCTTCCTGCCCCGCTTGCGGTCTGTGAATTCCCTTGCGTAGCGTACTGCATCAGCCAGTTATAAAGCTCGTTGTAGTCGTATCCTGCTGCCTGATAATAGGCCATGTCGGCAAGGATGGAATCCATTCCGCCCTTGTTCACCTTTGCCAGAAGCTCCTGCCGCTCTTTGTAGCCCACACTCTTCAGCTTTCTGCTCGAACTTCCTCCGCCGGAAGAACTCCGGCTGTAGGCCGCGCTCTGCGCCGCTGAGAGGATTTTCTGCGCGTCGGATAGAGAAATGCCCGCCGCCGACAAAAGGTCGTCTGACGGCATCTGTCCGCTTTTCAGCAGCGTCAGCGCGAGGGAATAGGAGTCACTTCTTGCCTGCTGCTCCTTCTGCCAGGCGAATTGATCCTCCTGCATCTGCTTGTTCCAGTTTTGATAAGCCTGGTCCGCCGTCAGCGCCCCGACCTGCACGCCGAGGATCTGCGCGACCCTCTCGTCTGCCGCGCCCAGCTCCTTCCAGCGGTTCATTGCCGCGTCGATCTGCTGCTGATAAAGGCTTGGCAGCTGCTCGGCAAGCTTGCTTTTCTGGTAATCCGCCGCCTGTGACGCCGCCGCGACCGCCTGCGTAGACGGAATCCCGCCGGTCATGGTCGCGTACTGCCCCAGCGTGTCCCTGCCGGTCCGGTCTGCCTCTCTGAGGTACGCTTTCTTGTAGGCGGAAATCGCGTCCCCGCCCAGAAGATAGTCCACCATCGCGCCGTTCATCGTCTTTTCCAGCTCCTGCTGGTACGGGTTGACGTTCTGCTGCGCCGGAAGATACTGCGAGTAAAGGCTCGTCTGCTGCACCGGCAGTCCCTCGCCGTTGATCCGCTCGTTGTTCTGCGCCTCAAAGATTGCCGCCCGCGCCATGTCGCCGGATTTTGCCGCGTTCTCCATCAGCGTCTTGTAGTCGATGTCCTTTTCATATCCGTATGCCATGTCTTAGCCTCCCTGCTGCGGCATCATTGCCTGCATCTGCATCATCATCTGCTGCTGTGCCAGCTGCTCCTGCTTTCTCTGCTCCAGCATGTCCTTGATCTTTCCCGAACCCGGATAGTGCAGTTCTTCCATCTGTGTCCAGTAGAGAATGAGTGTGTCGATCTCTCCCGTCGGGCCGAATGCGCCGGACTGGAAGTGCGCCGTCGTTTCCTGCCACATTGCCTCCCGGTTTGCCGCCAAGCCGGAAGCGTCGTCGCAGGAGAAAAGAAACTGGTCGTTCCAGTAAAGCTCCCCGGCATCGTCCAGCCGCAGGAAAGCGTAGGAATTCCATTCCTCATATTCCTGCCTACCCTGATCGTCCCGGAACCTCACAGGCCGCTTTTCGTCGCAGTATGCCAGCTGATTCTTGAAAATTCGCTCAAAGATTCTCGCATACGCCGCTTTTTTCAGCACGCGCTTGCTCTCCAGCCGTCCTGCCGACTGCGCCGCCGCAAATTCCTTTGCCTTGCCGCTCTGTGCAGTGGAGTCTCTTCTGCCCTGGAAGCTGTCCGTAATTCCCAGCACCTTTCGACTTTCCTCGTATACCTGCGTCATGTACGTCAGAGGGGAATCCAGATCCCCGGTGAAATCTCTCACGGCAATCAGGCTTGCATCCGCCGCGTTGTCCACGTACCAGATAGAATTGTCCTCCGGATCCGTTTTCAGATGCGTCGTGTTCGGCAGCGTGATTCTGCTTCCGGCCTTCATCGTCCGGTCTATGATCTTCTGCTCCAGGCGGTTTAGGGTGTTCTGCTGGTCTGCAATCTTGTCGCAGTCCGATTCTCCGAGGAAGGTTCCGTGTGCCGTCACGTTCCGTCGCAGCACCGCCGGATAGATATCTGGCTTGTAGTAGGGGATTTCGATTTCTTCGTCATATCCCACTGCCGTCGGCATGTTCGCCGGGGCCGTAGGCTCCATGCCCGTCTGCCCTGTCGCGGCCATCGGGTCTGCCGCTTCCATCGAGGCGGTCTGGCCGATCTGGTCTGTCGTGTCGTAGAAGATTTGTCCGAATCCCCGCTCCGCTCTCAGCCGCTCCGTGATCGCCGGGTCAACCCCCAGCGCATCCAGCTCCGAGAGCCGCACCTTTTTCGTCTTCTCCGTCACGTCCTCCCAGCTGCTGGCGCCGCAGAAACTGCAAACGCCCCTCTTTGGCTTTCTCGCTTCCGCGCCCTCCGGGAATGTCCCGTCCTGTGTCGGTTCGCTCAGATCTGCATATGCGCTGTCAACCTCGGTCTGCCCGCATTTCCTGCACCGGCGCAGAATTCTTGCCTGGCAGTCCGGCAGATCCTCAACCTCGGTATCGCCGACCCATGCGTATCTTCCGATTCCGCCGTCCTCGTTGCGGTATTCGGCGATTTTCAATGTGACCACGTCCTCGGCGTTGCTTTCCTCCGCGCCTCTGACCTCCGGCATCTCTTCTTCAAGGTCGCCGACGTCCACGCCGTATCTTCTGCTGATGTATTCCTTTGTCACCGGAATGAGCCAGAAGTAATAGGCCATCTCGTCAATTTCCTGCACGCCGTCCTGCGGCACGAATTGCAGGGGATGCACGCATTTCAGCGTGTTCTCTCCTACGGTCGTATGTGTGCGCTTGCTTGTATCCCACTCCGGCAGATACAGGCAGCCGCCCTGCTTGTAGGTGATTCTCTCCGATTCGTCGTTGATCTCCTCCGTCGGGATTCTGTCCAGCTCGTTGCGGATCATGTTCTCTATCATCCGCGCAAGTTCCTCGTCCTCCTTTCGCAGAGGTGTGACCTTCGGCATTGGGATAGAGGAATCAATCTCGGATTCGATGTTCTCCGCCGTGATGTTCCAGACGTGGCTTGTCTCCTTCTTCCTGCCGTTTTTGTCCTTTTCCGTCAGCGGCGTCAGCGTCCGGTCGCCCCGGTACTGCGCCTCCCGGCGCTGCATCTTCTCCTGCTCTGCGGCGTAGGCGGAAAGGTTCTTTTCCAGCCGTCCCTGCCACAGGTTCAGATTTCCCTTTGATTTCTTCATGCGTCCTCCTTTTCTCAGAACGGATTGCCCCACAGGCGGATCAGCTCCGCCTTCTCCGCATCCGTCGCGTTGTCGTAGTCTTCCCACTGGTCCTCGTGCCATCTGACCTTCTGCCCGGCAGGCTGCGCGATTCTCGTCTCCTGCTGGTCCCGGATATAGTAGGTGATCGCCAGCGCCATAACGCAGTCGTCGTGCGCGCCCTCGATTGCCTCCGGCCGGCCTTTTTCGTTTCTGGCGAATGTCAGCATTTCGTTGATCGTGTCCTCATCGTCCACCAGCTCCGGATGCTCCCGCATGATCCCCACCAGTCCCGCAATGATCGTCGGCCTTGTCAGCCGGTCCGTGCGGAAGCCGTAGGACATGCGCACCTTCTTCGTAATGCTGTCCTCCACCTCTCTGAGGTAGATCTTCGGATATCTCAGCCGCTGCAATTCCTTCGTCGGGTGCGTCGAGAAGTTGATTTCCGGCCCGATGAGCGCGGTGTTGTAATACATGCCCAGGCAGTAAAGCTGCCTTGCAAAAAGGTCTTCGTCCGTCTTTGTCCGGTACTTTGCCACAAGCTTTCCCGTCGCGTTGTCCACAACCTGTGCAACAAACCAGTCCGACCCCTCGCCTGCCGTGTCCGCCCCGATCACATAAGGGTGTCCGGCCTCCGGCTTGCGGTAGAGAATGGTCTCGCCCGCTGCGTCCTCGCGGAAGGTCCATCCCGTGATTGCAATTTCGTTGTACGTATAGTCGAATTCTCCCCGCGCCTCCGGCTTTGGCAGATTCTGAAGCTTTTCCATCAGGGTTTCTCTCTGGAAAATCGTTGCCGACAGCACGCCCCACTGTCCCAGGCAGTAAACCTGATAATAATAGGGGTCCGTCTCCTTCATCGCCTCCAACGTCAGCCTGTCCTCCTCCGGCAGGAACCGGTTGTCCGTGTAAACGCTTTTGTGCGTCCGCACTCTGTCGTCCTGCCGGTCAAAGAAGCGTTTCTTCAGCCAGTGCGTAATGGAGATCGGGTTGAATGATAGGATGATCTGCTTGTAATACTTCGTATTGCCGCGCAGACGAATGTCCAGCTGATCAAAGTCCCTTTCCTCAATTTCCGAGGCTTCCTCGATCCAGACGCCCGTGATATCGTGGATGGATTTCAGCTTTTCCACGTCGTCCAGACCGGCGAAGATGATTTCAGAGCCGTTCTTGAATTGCAGATACATGTCCGAGCCTTTGCCCCTCGGAATGTGCGCAATTTCCTCCGGGTACATCGCATACGCCTGCGCCTTCAGCTGATTGAAGCAGCTTTCCCGCAGGGTCTTCGCAACCTTTCTCACCACCAGAAAGCGGTGCTTTTCCTCCGTCGCACAGCGGTCTATCAGCTTCTGGCCTGCAAAGATGCTCTTTCCCGAGCCGCCGCCGCCCATCAGCACCAGATGCCTGTGCTGATCAAAGAACAGCGGCAGGAATTTTTCGTTGCATATCTCCGTCAGATGCTTGTACCACAGTGCCGCCTGGAATATCCGGTATTCCTGTTCCGCGTCCATCAGTGAATCTCACTGCCTTCGTACTGCTCTCTCGCCATCGCGTAGAGCCTCCACATTCCGACGCCCTCGATGCGGATGCGGTAATGGTCGCAGCGCCGCGGCACAATCGGGATCTGCACACTTCTCTTTTTTCCGTCTCGCAGATACCACAGCTGCCGCCAGCCGCCGCCGTCATAGGAAATCAGAATGCGTGCACGTGCGCCCTCTTCCAGCTCCATTCTGAGCTGAAGTTTGCTCAGCGCTTTCCTGTTCAGGCTCCCGCTTGTGAAATCGCCGAATTCCGCGAAGCTCTCCACATTCTCTGTTTCTTCCGCCGCCTCCTCCGTGCCGATTCCCCCGTTTCCGGAAATGTCGAGTATCGCTCTCGATCCTCCCTGCGCATCTCCCACGCTCCAATTTGCAAGCCCGTACACCGTCCCGCGATCATAGGTAAGTCCAAGCAGATCTGCGTTGTCTTCCTTCATCCATAGTCCGTGCAGACTGTCGAAGCAATAGAGCGCCTGTTCCCCGTCCACGGTGAGCTGTGCATAATATCTCGTCCCGTCTGAGCACGCCAGCGCATTTTTGATCTCCGCCGTCCCGAAGACGTTCACCTGATTCTGCGGGTATTCGTCGGCGTAGATCATCATGCCCTCTCTGGAGAGGTACAGCAGCATCCCGCCCGCTGCGGCAATGCTCTTTGCCTCTCCCGTCTTCACGCCCGGCATCGCCGTTTCTGAAACCTGAAACGCCGACGGCATTGCACCGTAAATTCGCGCCATTGCGTCTTCTCGGAAGAACGTCGGGTATCCGCCGTAGCTCACACCGCCGGTAATTTCTCCCTTTTTCTGCGTTGCAAGGCTCCATGCGTCCGTGCTCAGCCCCTCAAATACGTTCCAGTTTGTCGGGTCTCCGAGCTTGCTTGCGTAGATGGTCTTTCCCTTGTAGCCCCAGAGCCGGTTATCGTGCTCAAAGCAGAAATCCAGCTCCGGCATCCATCTGCGCAGCTTCACTGTCCCGCTGATTTCAACCTCCGTTTTCGGGTTTCCATCCGAACCAAGCGGCATTTGAAAGCAGTTGTCGGAGAATACCAGCTTCCCGTTTCCGCTCGTGGAGATTTGCAGCTCACGAATAATTGCAATCTTGTCATTTCCCGGCGCTTGCGTCAGTCCGGAAATTTCAACACCGTCTCCTACTGCCGGATACCCGTCCATGGAAGAGATTCCCGTAAAGCTCAGTGTGTTTGCCGTCGCCTTCTCTCCGAAGATTGTCCCATCTGACAATTTAACGCCCGTGACCTCCAGCGTGTACTCCACCGGCTCTATCAATTCTTCCTGGTATTTCCATTCCGTTCCCGTCCAACGGTAAACCGGATATTTGCTCGGCGTCACCGTCACGCCTTTCGTCAGGTATAGCGTTCCGGCATCGTTTTCCGTCAGCTCCGGCAGCTGTGAACTTGCCGAGACATACTGTGTTATTTTCAACCCCGTCTTCACCAGCCATTTCTCCGGCAGAAGCAGAACCCGGTCTCCGAATCTGGTGAACGACCATTGCTTCATGGTTTCTCCCAGATTCACTCCGATTCCCCATTCGCTCGACATGAGGTAGTATGCCGGGGTGTTTCCCGGCCTGCTCGCGCCCTCAACCTTCCACATCGTCCCGTTATCCGCGTAAATTGCAAACTTTGTCCTTCCGGTCGTCCCGTTTCCACTGTCTGCGATCCGTCTTTTCTTCCTTGGCTGCATGATTGGGTATTCCAGGCAGCTCATGTTTTTCATATCGTAAAGCTCGCCGTCCGAGCACGAAAGGCTGTGGCGCAGGCCGCCAAAGGCCACCTGCGCCGTCTTTTTGATCTTGTCCTCATAAACCATGCTCGGCAGCTTGCTCATTTCTTCTCCTCCAACTGTTTGTCAATCTGCCCCAGCAGATAGTCCAGCGCCTGCAAAAGCCGCTTGTTAAAGCGCTGCTGCGCTTCCAGATCCTTCTTCGTGTTCCCGGTCAGCTCCGGTGCCTTGACCAGCACGTTGATGTTTTGCAGCATTTTCTTCCTCCTATGCCGTTTCCGGCGGGACGTGTTGCGCGCCCCGCCGGAGGATGTATTAAAGGGTATTGCCGAAGCTCAGGCCGCCTGCCGCGAAGCAGCGGAAGTCCACAAAGCCGCCGGTGAAGCGTGCTCTGCCCTTCCAGACGTTCGCGTCGTTGTGCGCGATCTCGCTCTTGACCGTCAGGTCCTTGCGCATCAGGTCGATTGCGCCGTCGTAGCGCTTGTTGTACTGAGAATCCATCAGGATCCACGGCGTGTTGCTGCCGCCCGTGCAGTACTTGTTCAGCTCGTTCCAGATCAGCACGTTCCAGCCGCCGAACAGATAGTTGAACTTGTTTCCCGCTGCGGTATTCGAATCGTTGTGCGCGCCGAGTACGCCGAACACCTCTTCCTTGATGCCCGCAATGTTCGGGATGATGATGGTGTCCGGGTTCAGAGTCAGCATGTTTCCGTCGTCGTCGCAGAGGTTCTGCATGTTCGTTGCCAGCTTGCCCAGCGCGGTAGAGGAAAACGCATCCGTAAACGCGTTGCACTGGTTTCCGCCCTTCGTCTTCGGCGCATGCGCTGCGGCAAAGAGCTTGCTGCCGTCCGCGCAGAGCGTGGAAAACTTCCGCTTGTCCACCGTGTAGGCGGCAAGGTTCTTGATTGCCGAGCCGAGCAGACCCGCGAAGAACGCGCTGCGCTTTCTGTGGTAATCATCCAGGAAGCCCTGCGGCTTGCCCACGAGGACGGAGTCCATCTTGTCCTCCATCATCTCTTCGGAGATCGCGAAGCTGCCCTTCCACGTCTCCGCCGCCAGCGTCTGCACGTAGCCCTGGTCAAGGCCGCCCTGCGGATATGCGCCGTTTTCGCCCACCGGCGCGAAGGTGTCCACCGTGCCAAGGCCGGTAAACGCCTCGCTGTGGTGCGTGCTGTTCACACGCTTGAAAATCTTTGTGGCAATATTGCTCTCGTCGTGCATCCATGCCTCGTCTTTGCGTTCCAGGAAGGAAGCAATCGGGGCCTGAATCTCACCGTAGAGCGAATTCGCCATGTTGCTGGATTCACTCAGAATAATCTGTGCCATGTGTTATCTCTCCTTTCTTTCCGGCTTAGCCACCGCCGCCTGCTGCGGTCGTCGTCTTCGGGATGCGCGGGAACCGCACGAGCATTCTGCCGCCCGCTGCGGTGTCCAGCGCGTCCACGACCTCAACGGCAGTGCCAGCCGTCGCCGTGATCTTCGTGCCCGTGGAGTCAATGGTGAGCTGGCTGCCCGCCACTGCCGAGGTGTTCGCCACGGAGTTCACCGTCTCGAACACCGTCTCCTCGTCCACCTTGATGCACGGAATGATGTCGCCCGAGGCCACCGTGCCCCGGTACATGCCGATGTACTCCGGTCGGTTGTCGCCGGTGCACTTTGCCAGTTTTCCGCTTGAAAGGTTCAGAGCCTGTCCGGGCTGGATTGCGCCCAGCGCCCCGGCTTCCTTGTACTCCCACGGCGCCGGCTGGCCATCGGGGTAGGTATACGGAATAAATCCCATTTTTCTTTCCTCACTTTCTCTTCCGGTAATCCTTCGCGATTTCTTCGTCCGTGATATCCGGGTTAAATTTTCGGTACATTTCTCGCACCTGCTGCGGCACAACGAACGCCTCCTGCTGGCTCTTCGGCGTGCCCTTGATGTGCGCCTGCGACATTGCGGCGTTTCTTGCCCGCTGCTCTCCCGCTGCGCGGTTTTTCTGCATGATTGCTTCAAAGTTTGCCGTTTTGTATGCCTGTACAAAGCTGCATCCCTTGCGCACGAGGTCTGCAAAGTCCCCGCCGGTCGGCATGCGGATAATGTCGTCCAGCGTTTTGATCTCTGGGTTGATCTTCCGGATTTCCGCCAGCTCCATCTCTCTGCGTGCCGTGAAGTCCTGAACCTCTGCTGTTTCCTTGGTTTCCCTCGCATTTTGCAGGACGGCCTGCATCTCCGGCGACGCCATCAGCACACTTTGCAGCACCTCCTGGCTGAGCTTCCCCTTCTTCAGGTCTTCCTCTGCCTTGGCCTGCACCTTCGCCTGCTGATATGCCGCAAATTCCTCCATTGTCGTAACGGTTTTCCCCGTCTTCGGGTCTTGCAGGTTCATCTGCCGGAAGATTTCTGCGGCGGCGTCCCGCCGTCCCTTTTGTTCCGCTTCCTGCTTTTCCCGAATGCGTCTCTGCGCCGCATTCTTTCGGCGTGTCTCCGGATCCTGTTCGTCCTTTTCTTCGGGTTCCGGCGCTTCCTGCGCCTCTCCCGGATTCCCTTGTTCCTCGGTTGCAGGGTCGGCGGCCTCCTGCTCGTTTCCGCCTGTGACCGTCTCTTCGGTCGTCTCCTCGGTCTGCGTTGCAGGGTCGGCGGCCTCCTGCTCGTTTCCGCCTTCTTCCGGCGCGGGTACGTCGAAAAGCGCCCAATATCGGTTTTCTCCCATGGTTTCCTCCTGTTGTTACTTCTTGCCGCCTGCCTTGCTTCTCAGGTCAGTGCCGCGATGGACCTTGCCGCTGTCCTTGCTCGTGTGCTGATAGGGGGCCTTCACCTCCTGGCAGCCGGTGTTCTTCACCTTGCCCTCGTATGTCTTTTCCATGGTTTTCACCTCCTCTTCCTATCTCTTCTCGATTCATTTTCTCAGTTTTACCCCCCGAGTTACTTCCAACTTTTGCGCATAAAAAAGCCCCGGCAGAATCTCTTCTGCCGGGGCTTACCTTGATTAACTTTTCAGCCGTTTCTCCGCGATCTGCATTTTGCTCAGGATCTTCGGAAGTCTCCGTTTGATTGTGGATTGCGCCAGATACAATTCCGCCGCGACGTCCACTTGCGGCATTCTATCCATGAAATACAGCCGCGCGATCTTCTCATTCTCCGTGCCGACGTTTGCCTGCTCAATCACTTTCGCCATCTCGCCTTTCGTCAGCACTTGCAGCTCAGGCGGCAGGCGAATCCTTGCCTGCGGCGCCATTACTTCAGCAGGAACGTCCAGCTGTTAAAGCCGATCAGGCCATCGACGCCGAGCTTGTGCTCCTCCTGCATCTTCCGCACGCCCGCCTCCATCTTTGGCCCGAACAGCTTGTCCGAGGCGGGAATGGCGTAGGGATAATAGCCCTTGTCCTTCATCAGCAGCATGGCCGCGCGGACGTCGTTGCCGCTCATCCCGCGCTTCAGCATTCTCAGTTCCATTTTGATCGTCTCCTCCTTATTGGTTGCTGGTGCCGGGCTGACCGGCTCGTTCTCTGTCGCCTTGCTGGCGTAGTCCGGCAGGCCGAAGCCACGGATGTACCGGCCATTGACTGCAATCTCGCGATAGCCGACCGCATTGGCCTTGTTGCCCTCAATGACGGTGATGGTCTTCCCGTCGCAGGATACCACAATTCCGACGTGGCTTGCGCCGCTGGTGCAGTTGCCCACGCCGTTGTCGCCCCATGCGTACATGATGACGTCGCCGGGCTTCGGGACGTAGCTGTCGCTTTCCTGCCAGCGCCTCAGCTTGCGGTACAGTTCGATCATGTTCCCCACGCCGACCTCCGTCGGCATGATGTCCGTCAGGCCGAGCTTGATTGCCACCGCCGACACAAAGCCCGCGCACCATGCGTCGGTATACTTCAGCGCATAGCCGCGTG
>ERZ1034928.164-NODE-164-length-41675-cov-285.481259_pt1 | contig 41675 bp, 55 predicted proteins | sample MGYA00520627_ERZ1034928 | MGnify/ENA primary metagenome ERZ1034928 (study PRJEB33766, sample SAMN09781755) | gut metagenome | biome: gut microbiome | host: Homo sapiens | place: Madagascar | study: EMG produced TPA metagenomics assembly of the PRJNA485056 data...
CCGTGTAGTCATACAGCTGTTTGATGCCGACGGAATTGCCCTCGATCGTCAGCTGTGTCTTCTCGAGATACTTGCCGAAGTCCGAGATGGCGACATAGCTGCCGGACAGCTTCGTCGACCACGTCTCCGAGTTCGCCGCGGCAAAGTCCGCCGTCTTGATGATGAGCGCTTTCAGCGCTCCGTAGCCCGACAGCTTGGTCTTCTTCTCCGCCTCGGGCAAACTGTCCGCGTCGATGGCCTGCGAGATCTCCGTCAGCGTCGCCTTCGCCGACCAGTCGGCGAGGTTCAGCTGCTCCGTCACGCTGCACAGATACCGCCGCATGCTCTCCAGCTGCTCCTGCGTCGTCTTCCCCGCGATCGACGGGTATGCAAGTGTCAAAGATCCCATTATGCGTCACTCCCTGCCTCTAAAACCCGTGCCAGACTGAACAGCTTCATCTCACCCTTTCCCGTCAGCCGGAACTTCAGATGGTCACATCTGGCCGGGCGGATGGGCAGCAGGAAGGTCCGCAGCCCCCGTCCCTCGATATGCCCGCAGTGCCGCCAGACGCCATCGGAATCGTACTGCACCCAGAAATCAACGAAGGACCCCTTCGGCAGCTGCATCCGCAGGTTGATCCGGGACACATACTTCTTCCCGACCAGCCCATACGTCATGATCCCCGTTTCCGTCATCCAGCCTACCGGGCCTTCCAGCGTCCCGACACTCCCGTACACGGTTTTGAGCGTCCCGTCCTCAAGGAAATACAGCTCATCGTCCACCCGGGCAAAAGCTTCCGCGTGCGTCGCGTCCTCCCGGTGCCACAGGCCTTTTCTCGTGTCGTAGACGAACAGCGACCAGTTATGGCCTTCATCCTCCATGCTGATGAAGTACTTTCCTCTGGCGCCGCCGGCCACGGCATTGTAGTAGAGCTTCGTCCCGAAGCAGCTGCCGATCTCCTGCGGCAGACTCCCGTCGTACACGCAAACGCCCATGCGCGATTTGTAATACAGCCGGTCATCCACCACGACCAGGCTCTTGCTCGACCCATTCTGCACACCCGCGCACTTCTGCACGACCACCTGATGCGCCCCCGTCGCCGACGGATACACCCGGTGGAAGCAGTCTTCCTTGAAGAAAATCGGACTGTCGGCCAGCGTCGCCGCGCCGGTCCACTTCCCGTCCGTGCCGCAGCTCGCGCGCCATGAATCCGTCGACACGCCCTGGTAGCACTCCCAGTTCTTAAAATCGCCCAGCTTGCAGCAGTAGATCTCATTGACGGTCTCGCCGTCCGCCACGCCGTACTTGCAGCCCCACAGCCGGTTCCCGCTCTCGGTGATGAAGTCCATGCTTGGGACCTTCCGGGCCGTCTTCACGGTCCCGCTCGTCACCTTCGTCGTCTCGTCGACGAGGCCCACGATCACGAGGTAGCTCTCGCCCACGTCGTACAGGATCTGGCTGCCGTTGAGCTTTTCGACCTGCTCGTTCCCGGTCAGCCCCGAAAGCCGGATGCCGTCGTACTGCTGAAAGCCCCTGCCGATGCCGTTTGCCGACAGCTTCAGGTATACCGTCGGCACGCTCACCCACTGGCTTGTTGCCTCCGCCCACTGCTTGAGCGTGTGGAGCTTGCCGGACGTGTCGAGCCAGTACTGGCCATTCGTCGGGTTTTCCGGCTGGCTGGCCTGCTTATAGCTCACCGTCAGCGCCGTCCCGTCGACGAGGCAAAGAGAAATTTCCACGTTCGTGCTCGACGCGTCGACCACATTCTCCTGTCCCATGTACCCGTTGTCCGAGTACTTCTCGGTGTTGAAGTAGATCCCGTCCGGGAAGATGCACAGATATGCGCCCATGGAGATGAGCTGCTTTTCCCCCGCCGAGATCGACACGGACGGCATATACGCCTCCATCGAAGCGCCGTTGATGTAAAGCGTATTGTTCTGCACCCAGCACAGCGCATCCTTCGCCAGGATCCCCTGCACGCCCTCGATCGCCTGCGCCGTCCCTCGTCTTGGCCGCGGCGCGAGCAGCGGATAATCATCCGCCGACAGATTCTCCATGTCGTAAAACTCCCCGTCCGCCAGCTCGAGGTTGTGGTTGTATCCGAGAAAGACCTCCGTCATCATGGTCTGCTTCTCAGTCTCCGTCAGTTGTGGTGCCAGCATGGCCTTACCTCCGTTTCATCATGTCCAGCGGATCAAAAAGGATCCGCTGCTCTTTCACAGCCCGGATTGGCTTGATCGGCCTCGACATGCAGAAATATCTCCATTCGTCCGCGACGTGGTCTTCCATCTTCGTATCCAGATCTTCTGCCCGATGCTCGTCATAGATCAGCGTCGGGATTGTCCGGATGAACGCCCTGCAGGTGTTGAAGACATACATCCGCGGATATCCATCCTCGTCAAACTGCAGCCGGTAGTGGCACTGCATCCAACCTGCAATGCGTTCATTGTCGCCAGGCGTAAAAAATACGCCGTACCGCGCAGCCGTGTCTGCGACCGATTCTCCGCGCGACGCATCCCAGATCGCAGGGTCCGCCACTCCGATGATGGTTTTCCCCTTGAGCCACGGGTGCTGCATCTCCGTTTTGTGGATCTCTTCAAACTGTTTGTCCGGTGTCCACTTTACGCCCTCGTTCGGCGTCCGCGTGCAGCCGTACAGCTCCATGATCCGGTAGATCGTTCCGTCATAGTCGACCGCCCACCATGCGCATGAAAACGGCTTTCCATAGCCAAAGTCATAGCTCCTGCAGATCGTCCATCCGTCCGGAATCTCAAACGGCTCGATGACATGCGTCCAGCGCCGGTCCTTGTAATGCTCCGGCACGTCCCGGAAGTCCTCGAAGAACTGTCCCTCATAGACGTCCCAGCGTCCGTCCTTCCACGCTGCCCGCAGCGTCGGCGGCAGATTCTCCAGCTCGCGCAGGTAGGCAGGCTGCTTATCCATGAGGGCCTTGTTGTCCTCTACCTTTGCCTGAATGAAGAAATAGTCATCCGGGTCTTCATCGGGATTGAAATTCCGATCGACGAAGACACGCTTGAAGTACGCGTGCCCCGGCCCGCCGGGGTTCAGCGTGTAATACGTCCGCTTTGGAAATCCATTCGTTCCGCGCACGCAGAGATTGATCTTGCGGATCCAGCTTTCCTGCAGCTGCCCGGCCTCGTCGATGAACACCACGTCATATTCCGCGCCCTGATACTGCCCCAGGTCCCCTTCGTTTGCGCAGTACCCGAAAGAGATCGTTGACCCGTTCGGGAAGCGAAACATTTTGTCCGACCGGTTGTATTTTGCGAACCCGGCCAGCTCCGCCGTCAGCTGCTCGATGTGGTTATTCTGCAGCTCTTTGTAGGTTTTCCGGACAATCAGGATCTTAATGCCCGGATACCGGAATGCCAGCAGCTTCGACTTTGTCCGCACGGCCCAGCTCTTTCCGCCGCCGCGCGCGCCGCCATAGGCGATGTGCCGGTGTTTGTCCTTGAGGAAGAGTGTCTGCTTCGGCTGCGCCCGCCCGAGATCCAGCGTTCTCATTCGCTCGCGTCCTCCGCGTCACATTCCAGCAGCACACGCGGCGTCTGATCCTGCTTTTCGTCCCCGGCGTCTCTGCGATACCGGAACCCATACTCCAGCGCGAACTGTGCCCCCCGCTGCGAATCCCGGTCGAACAGTCTTTCGGCCGTATATTGTTCCACGCGCGTCTGCGCGCGCGAAATCGTGTCCATAAATTCTTTCCTGGCCTTGTAGTTGTACAGACTTTGCCTGCTGGAAAAGCCCAGCGCCAGCGCAAGCCCCGGGATCGTCGGCGGCTTCCGGTTCACCCAGACCGGAGTCCCGTCTTTCTGGTTGAAAACGATGCGCCCGTCCTCATCCCGCAGGATCTCTCCCTTGCAGCTCTCAAAATACGCCTCGATCAGCCCTTCGATCTGCTCCACGGATTCATACTTCGGTTTCCTCGCCATGGCTCACGCCTCCCTTCTGCTTTTCAGCATAGCGTATCCGGAAAATCTTTTCACCCCACGCACGCAGAATGAGCGCATACGGCGTTCCGCATGCGCTTCGGCTCTCATTCTGTTCTTTCGTAGTATCGGAGCTTCGCCGCCGCGATGCTGCACCGCACGTAGTCAAAGCTGGCGCAGTATCGCGTGATGTAGTCTGACGTCTCCCGCCGCTCAGGAAATGCGAGCACGCATTCTCCCTCGCAGCGTATCGTCTTTTTCCCGGCTGCCTGCCAGAATGGGCAGATATACTCCCTGTGCCAGTAGTCGCTCGTCCCTATCACCCTTTCGTCTTAAAACCTTACGCATATACAAGGCTTAATTTAAGCGGCTCCCGTTCCGCTTGTTCTCTGATCTTGGTTCGACTACATACTTATAATATTGATACCCGTACTTTGTCGTCCGGGCCTCTACGAGTATGTAACCTCGCGGGGCGACGGGCGGATGCTTGGGGCTGTACTCGCGCACGGCCTCGGTCGCAGGTTCCGGCTCTGGGCGGATACAATTTCGCGTCGCCTTGTACCGGTGGCCGCCGAATTCTTTTCTCCAGTGCGCATGCAGGTAACTGGCAAGTGCTGTGTAGTCCTGGCCGTGGTCGACCTTGTTTCCCTGCTCGTCTATATAATAGTTGTGCTTTCGCAGGTGCCGAACCTCGATCACGCTGCCGAGCCCCCAAAGCCCGCCGATGGCTTCTTCCGGGATCCCCTCTGTTACCAGGTGCAAATGGAAGCGATTCGTTGTTTTTCCTCTTCCGTAGAAAGCAACGATTTTGGCCTCCGGATAGTGATACTGCATGCGGCGCACAAGGTTGTCGCGCACTCTGCGCATTTCCTCTGCGGTATGTACCTCGTTTTCTGCATCCAATGTCAGGGTGGAATACAGGCTTGTTGGCGAGAAATTGGCGTTCATCAGCGCAACGAGCCGATCCAGCGATTGCTTGCTGTTGAATTCATCGCGCTCCGCCTGCGTCTGGAAGCGCGGTTTTCGCGGCTTGCTGGTCTTTTTGTCCGCGCCATCGGACACGGTATAAACGATCTGCGTACATACCGCCCCTGTAAACAGGCGGCGCTTGTGTCTCTTCACCATAGTCTCAGCTCCTCCCATCTCTGCCCGCTCAAAGCGTGGCCGGAGATTCCGGCCACAGTTTCAACGGTCAGTTCGTGTATCCGCATGCCTTGCATGTGCATACGTCTGTCTCAGCGTCCCATTCGCAATCTGATGCCCCGCATTTCGGGCAGTGCCCCCACGCACCTCGCGCTCCTTTGGGGTCTGGCCCCGGCCCATTCAGCTTTTCATACCATGGATCCCCTTTCGAGCCCAGATCTTCCTAATGTGCGGTATGCTCACGATTATCCCCGCGTGCCTCTCTTGCCTTCTCGATCCGCATTTCCAGCCGTGCGAGTTTCTGCTGCCGGATTTTCTGCACTTTTTTCTTGGCGCCATACAGCTGCTCCAGCTCCTCCAGCACGATCTGCACGTCTGCAATCTCCTCGGCGATCTCATCAAGGTTATCGATCCGTCCATCCCCAAGATCTGTCCGCGCCGCAAATATCGTCCGCTGCGCCTTGCACAGTTCCTTCGTCAGCTCTGCCATTTCTTCGATGGCAACCGCGAGCTGCAGATCCACGCCGAACGTCTTGATCGCAGACCAATAGAGTTTCCCCGTGTCAGTCATTCTGTGCCGCCTCCATTTCCTTGCGCTCCTGCATAAAGCCGTGCAGGAACAGCTCCAGCAGGGCGGCGGCGCGGTTGGTCAGATTTGTGAAATCCTTTTTGCTGATCTGCAGTTTTCCGGTCGTAACAACCTCAGTCTCCGGTCGACCAATAATCTGAATTGTCGGATTAGGAACCAGCGTCTTTGCACCGTCCGCCCCCACTTCGAAGAGCGGCGGCGTGGACTGCTCCATAACGATGCGCGGCGGGTATTGCTCGCCGCGGAAACTGGTATCCCATTGCTGTTTTTCGTAGTATGCGACAAAATTGTCTAGGTCGCGCGCAAACGCGCCCATGATCTCTGCCATTTTGATACTCCCTTCAAATTGTGATGATCTCCCGCCTCGACTGGCGGGCAAATTTGCGTTCCGGGCAGAAGCGGCACTCGGTGCAGCTCCAGGCGCCGCGGTAGTTGTTGCGCGTCGGGCAGAGTGGGTTGTAGCAGATCCCGGAGCCTGCCCGCTGCGGGCCGCGGCCGAATTTTTTCTTCTTCGGTTCGGCTTTTGGCTTTTTGGCTGTATTCTTCTTTGTGACGAGCGTGGCCGCGCGTTCTTTCCGGAAGCAGCCGCAGCTTTTTGCATGCCCATTCCGGAGGTATTTTCCGTCCTTGCTGCAGACGGTCCCGCATTTACACCGGCAGATCCAGTGTGCCGTATCTCCTTTTTTGCTGGTATCCCGCCCGATGACGTGCAAATATCCAAAATCCGTTCCCGTCAAATCGACTACATGTGACATTTCCATTCTCCTTTCGTCAGGGGCCGGTCTCCCGGCCCCTATGCAGGGCGGACTTGCACCGCCTGCGCCTGCGCGTCCCCCTGTCGCCGCAGGCGAGCTGCCCTTGTCTGCTCAGGCAGCTTTCCATAAGGAGGTAACACGATGCCGCCGGGCGATCCCGACACCCGGCGTGGGGTAACGTTGATGGTTTCCATCCGCGCGCACGTTCCACACGCGCTTTTTATCCCCGGCCCGCGGGCTTGAGGTGTCGCGGGCCGGGTGCAGAGCCAGGGTGATCCTCCCGCAGCCGTCTCATGGCGGAGCGGCCGCGGCCAAAGTCCGAAAAAATATGGTTCCCCGGCTGATTGCTGGTCTTAGTCCTCGGGCTGGCTGATGTCCTTGTGCCGCAGCCCGTCGGCGTTCTCGGTCAGCGGCAGCGCCTGCCGCCGCGCGTGCTCATCCGGGTTCCAGCCTCACCGCGCGCAAAGATCCGGCGCGAGCTTTGCATACGGACAGGCATTGCCCTGCTTCGGTAGCCCGCATGCCTCGCGCGGGCTGCTCTCGTTTTTTTCTGGCATGTTAGACCTCCTGGATCTCGATCCCGAATTTGGACCGCATGAATTTCCGGTTCCGCAGATATTCCTTGGTCCGCGTTGCGGTCGACTTCACGTCCTCGACGACCAGCTTTCCGCCGAATCGGTAGGAAAAGTCCGCCGTGTACCGCACTGCGCGGATGCGCTCGCCGGCCTCGGTGATGTAGCTCTCCTGCAAGGTGAACTGCGGCTGCAGGCGCAAATCGGATATGATCCCTGCCCGAAGCATCACCATCAGCTCGTCATACCGCTGGGCCTCCTTCTGGCTGTCAAAGCGCAGCTCTCCGCGCTCTGCGGGCGCGCTGTGATACTTCGAGGCCTTCTTCTGCCCCGCGTCAGCCCCCGGCAGCTGTTGCCGTGCATAAAGCTCCCGCATCCTCGGCGGCATGTCCGCCATGCTCTCAAACCGCAGCCCGCTCATTCGGCAGCTCCGTCCATCTTCGCTCCGCAGTTTGGACAGGAATTCCTTTTCCAAAGTGCATCCTTTTTGAAAGCGTTCCGGCAGTCCGAGCATACGATTGCCGCTTTAGGAAAGCGAATCGTTTCCCCGCTCTGCGCGTCATATTCGTGCCAGTCCGCTTCTTCCCATCGTGCATGGTGCACCTCCGCAACGTCGGCGGCGGGCATGTTTTTGATATCGCAGCAGATCCGGTCAAGCATGGCGTTTTGCGCAGGACTTCTATTCGCGCCGCGCTGTTTCTGCACGGCGCGCAATGCCTCCGCGCGGCTGATGTATTCAGGCATGCTCGGCCTCCTTTCTGCCCTCCAATTTGCCTTTGTATTTCTTCACAGGCTCCTTCGCAAGGTTCAATCCGACGGCAGAATAATCGCATTCAGCGTCGCCAATGGCCGGTTCAACGCATCCTTCCGTCCCGCCATACGTGCCATGATGCTGTGCAAAGTCGCTTCCGTCCGGAAAGCGCACTGCACATCCATCATACAGGCGCTCTATCGTGCATTTGATTCCAAGATCAATGCAAAAATGGTACAACGCGCATATTTCTGTGTATTCTACTGAGGAATCTAGCGCTTTTTCCTCATGCGGCAGCACGACGCGCCGCCCGGCCTTATCGGCCTCGGCAAGCTCGCGGAGGCGGTCAACCCCGCCGCACAGCTCGGCAATGTCCTCGTAGGCCGCAAGGCGCTCCACAAACTGGTCGAACGCCGGGCAATCTATGCAGTCCATATCCCCATGGCAGGTTTCGGAGCATTTCATGTAATGGTCTTCCGCGAGATAATGCTTTTCAGTCAGTCGTTCCATATCTCTTCCTCCACATACCGCCAGCTCTGCGGCGGGCGGGTGATGGGCCCGGGCGCAAGGCCGTATTTTGTCTCCCGCAGGCCGGTAAACTCCCACAGATCGCGCGGGTGATCGTAAACGCGCAAATCTGAGATGTGCCAGCCGAAGCCGGTAGCAACTCCGAGATACTGGTGCAGCTCCGCAGGCTCTAGGCAGGTTGGCCGCGCAGCATCCGACGGGATCCTTCCCGCGCCGTTAATGTTGATGATCTGATCGCACAGAAATTCCCCGATGACTTTTCCGTTTCCGCATTTGTATATGTAGCACTTAAACGGTGGGTTCATCTTCGGGCGCGTCTTTCGCACCTCGATAGTCTTCCGCCCTTCCATGATCTTCTCGCACCACTCCGGGCGAATGCTGATCAAAACAGCTTTACTCATGCTTGTCTCCTTCCTCCGTCGCGCCGCGCCATTCCCAGTTGTCTGTGCTGCTCCCGATTCCGGAGCATTTCATGCACGCGCAATCCGGTTTCTTCGCGCAATTATCGCAGTCTTCTTGGCCGGTCGGCTTAAACCCTTCCGGGCAATCCTCAAACCTCGCACAAAACATGCAGCCAGCTTTCCGAATCTCCTTTTTCAGCGCCGCGTTCTCGGCGGTCAGGCGCTCGATGAGGTCGGCTGCGGCTGTATTTACCTCTTCAAAACAGTCTTCGTTCCCTACTACGGGGCATTTTTCGCACGGGGCTCCAAATTTGCAGCACCGCAACGCCTGCACGATTTCCTTTTCTGTCATAGCGTGTCCTCCTCCATTCCTTCAAAAACCATTTGTCCCGGCAAAACGCCGTCCTCCATCCACCAGTGCATCACGTCCTCTCCTGTCTGCCAGTCGTTCGATGGCTCCCTCTTCTTCCGTTCGTTTAGCATCCGGCCGAACGCACGGATATATGCGGCTTTAATCTTCGGATACCTTGCAAATTCGGCGTATCGCGTTGCCTTTTTGGCAAGAGGGCATCCGATACAGCCAATTCGTTTCCATCCGCAGGCGTATAACGGGTTCATCGCAATCTTCTGCTCGTCGCAGTAGCCGAGAACGTCTTCGTCTTTCCAGTCGATGATTGGGTTTACCGTCCGTCGAGCTTTCAGCTGGCAGTTTTCCAGGAGCATTCTCCGCTCGTCGTTGTCGTCCATTAGGATAATTCGCTTGTCTTTGTCCTTGTGGCTAGTTTCCATAACGCCGTGTGATTGCTTCCGCCTTGCAGACTCTGCCCACCGGACTCCCGTCGCAATAAAACGTCCTTTTCCGCCGGTTTCCTTCAGTTCCCTGCAGCAATATCTGCTGATTCTTGTCGGTGGCACGGAATTACGCGGGATCAGATTCCACATCGTCACGTTCCCGCCGTCCGGCGTCCGGTGCGTATCGATGTCGCATTTTACGCCAGCCAGCTCCAAGCGGCGGAAGGTATCCCGCACATGCCAGACAGTCTCCGGCGCGTCCGCCGTTGTGAGACTATGTAGGACCTCAAACGTGATCCCGCTTGCCTCCGCCAGATGCAGCAGCACGTCCGAGTCCTTGCCGCCCGAGTACGTGATCACCAGCGGCTGTTTGTACAGCCGCAAGCTCATCTCCGAGGCCATCTTCAGCCGCTCAATCGCGGTTTGTTCTAAGTCCATTGCCGTCCTCCCTCCCCGGCGTCAGCTTGGCCAGCATGATCTGGCCGAGATCCGCCACATATACCAGCCGCCCGCGGCTGTAGACCATCAGCTTTTCGCCCTGGATCTCCATCCGGTCAGCCTCGATGTTCGTGATATCCTGGCAGGCGTCGCACACGAACCTCATACCAGCGCCCCCGGCCGGGTGTCCGGCGTGTAGTGGAGCTTGGTCGCGCGAGCGTTCTGATGGTACTCCGGGCGGGTGAATTTATAGCCCCAGTGTTTGGCGGCGGTGAAAAGGGCCGCATAGCCATCCTCGGCGCGGACGGTCACTTTCTGATCACCATATGTAACGGAAAAGTGGTTCTGACCGGTATATCCGGCCTGTGCGATCACGGCGGGGCGCCGCGGCGCCCGCTCGCCGGGGTAGTCGATGCTATTTCGCAATGTGTTTGCGCCTCCTTATCTGGTTGTCGGCATGGACCATCTGCTTTCCCGCTGCTAGATCGGGCTGCAGGCTGTCCCTGTCACGGTGGTTGACATCGTAGATGTGGTTCCGGATGCTCTCGTAGAGCGTCCAGCTGCAGCACACGGCGCGGCATGTGCCGCTTCGGTCCGGGCAGTTCCGGCCGCAGGGCGGCGGGATGGGCCGCATGCGCGGCGCAAAATAATTCACTCCGCTTCCTCCTGCACGTGCTGCATCCAGGCTGCGAGCTTCGCGTATTTGTCCTGCCTGGCAACCGTGTCGGCGACGCACTGCGCGTTGACGCGGTCCATGCTGTTCAGGCACTCGGCGTCCTCCTGCTCGCATTCTGACGCCAAGCCCAACGCATCGATCAGGCTGGCCAGCTGATCCGGCCGGAGCTCGACGATGATCTTGGGCTCGTCCTTCACCGGCTTCACAGGATCCCGTAGGTCGTCAGGCCCAGCGCGATCGCGCCGGTCGCGACGCAGGCGTCTGTCATCTCCGCATACCCGGCGATCACCGCCAGCACAAAGGCCGCGCCGCCCAGCCACACGCAGCAGGTCTTCACCACCCGCCGCATGGCCTCCCGGTACCGCAGCTCCTCCAGCAGCCGCTCCTGCCGCTCCCTGGTCTCTTCCTCCGGCTCATACCCGAGCCGCTCTGCAAGGTTGGTTCTCATTCTGTCAACTCCTTCATCCATACCGGGCTGTCCTCCCGGTTCACGCAGTAGCGCATGGTTTCCTTGAATTCCTCTCCTATTCCCTGCTGGCAGAACGCGGCATAAAATATGTTCAGGATTCGCGCTGCAGCAGCGCTCAGTTCCAGCGCGCTGCCGGATATCGCAGATACCGTTTTTTTGCCGTCCATGCCGATCTCGATGTGTAGCTTCCCGTTATCCATTGGTTTCCTCCTTCGTCTCCTGCATCCGCCTGACGAGACGCGCCAGACGGGCGTTTTGCGTCACGAGCTTCTGCGCGTCCAGGTCAAGCCCCTTTCGCTTCAGCCCGTTTATGATCTGCGCAGCCTGGCACTCGCAGACCAGCGCCGCCTCGATCAGGTCATGCAGCTCCTGCGCATCCAGCGTCAGGTTGTAGGTCTTTACCTTCGCCATGGCTCAGCCTCCTATCTCTGTACCATCCACCGTGCCAGCTCCGTGAGCGACACCGTGTATTTGTTTCCGATGTGCCGGGCCGGGAACCGCCGGTCGGCCAGCAGCGTCCGCCGGTCGATCCCCAGCGCCGCCTGGCATTCCGTGATCCCGATCGCCGCCCGTCCCGGAAACATATCCGTCAGCAGCTCTAGCTGCGGCCGGTATCCTTCCAGCTCTCTCGGCATCCCCTCACGCCTCCTTTTTCTCGCTCTTCGCCGGCTGCACCATTGCTGCCATGCCCTGCATAAAGATCAGCGCTTTCTCGCGCATCTCCGGCGTCATCTTATTGATCTCAGCCGAGATCTTCTCGGCCTGCTGCTTCTGTTCCTCTGACATTGATCTCACCTCGCTATTGTCAATCGTCCCTGCGCTGTGCTATCCTTTATCTGAAAGCAGGTGTCAGCACAGTGGATAATTACTTCATTCTCACGCCCGACGAGCGCCAGATTGCGCTTGCCTACGCGCAGGCCCGCTTCTCGGAGTAACTTTCGCAGAACCACTCCGAGAAGGATTTCCCGCGCCGCAGATCAGCGTTCTACGCTTGCCTTGACGAAGGCGTCACGGTTGCCCTTGACTTCCGCCAGCGTAATGGCATGTAGATCCTTCGTCGCATTGATCCATTCCCAGATATAAGTTGTGGCAAACTCGAAGTCTTCTTCCGTTGCCCCCAGCTCTGCGGCTGCTTCCATCAGCCGCAGAGCCAGTTTGTGCCCGCTCGGGTTCTGGTTTTTCTTCAGTTCCTCGTATTGCTTCAAGGATTCCGTCGGTTCTGTAAACTGCATTGATCTCACCTCGCTTGGTTTATTCGTTATGTATAGACTAGCATGTGATACGTATATTGTCAAGTATTATTTTATACATTTCACATATTTTCTGATTGACAAATATGCGTGCCTGTGATACTCTCATTTCAGAAAGAAGGTGAATCCATGAACACAGTGAATGAACGAATCTCGTTTTTAATCAAAGATCAGGGTCTGACGCAGTCCAAATTTGCTGATCGCATTCACCTGACACAAGCTCATGTCTCTCGAATATGCTCCGGCACATATGTCCCAACCGAGCGCACGATCTCGGATATCTGCCGGGAATTCAACGTCTCCCTCGCTTGGCTCGAAGACGGCGAAGGGGAAATGTATGTGCAGCGCAGCGCGAATGAGGAGCTGGCCCTGCTGGTCTCGAACATCATGTCCGACGCGGATGACTCCTTCCGGAAACGCTTCATCTCCCTCCTGATGGCGCTCCCGCCGGAAAAATGGAGCGAAATTGAAAATTTCGTAAAAAAATTAAACGGAGACGCTTGACCGTCTCCGTTTATTTTTGTATTCTGGTAGAGGGTGGTATTTTTATGCCCGAATCTACCTATTCGAAAGCAATGACACTGTGCGGCTATGTTTTTTATTGTATTCACAAGATCGAGGATGAAATCGACAAGGAACCTGTCATCCCGAACTCAATGCCTATTCTTTCTGCCGCGTTCTTCGTTCCCCTGTCATTTACTTCGCTTCCTCCGGATTCTGACATTGCTAATGACTTTTGCGATTGTGTCGCGGCTCGTCTCTTCACTCGGCGTCCTTCCGCCATAATGGACTTGTTCTTTACTTGCGCCACCGACTTTGTCAAGTGCTATGATGGCAGCCGTTCGTTCGAAAGCAGTCTCGATCATTCGTTGTATCTAGCCTTTGATACAGTCTATGATATTCCGTGCGATGAATGGTTTGATAAATACCGGCATTCTGTCCTCCGCATTGCGCATTCTATTTTGGCTTTTGCGGATGATCTCATCAAGCCTGATGTTCCTCCCTCTCCATCCGTCCCAGTTCCGGAGCCTAAGGCACCCTCGCAGTCTAACCGTACTGCATATTGGGTTGTGGTCGTTGCTGCTGTAATCGCCGTTATCGCTATCATCGTCGCAGTATCCTCGACGCATTCCGTTCACAACACTGCCACAGTTTCCGCAGCGTCCTCTCCTCCTATTGTCGAGCCTGCTTCAGTTCCTGCCGCTGCAATTCCGGAGCCAGAGCCGGATCCGCAGCCTGAGAAATTATCCCTCCCGAGAAACGGCAGGCATTATCCGACCTACGATTTTTCCCAAGGTGCATTGTCTTCTATATGCGTCCATGCGCCGTCTACTTCGAACTGCTTCGTAATCATCAAACGTTCATCGACCGGAAAGATTCTGGATCGTTTTTTCGTCCGCGCCGGCGAGGCCGTTGATACCTACTGTCCAAATGGGACATTGGATATTTACTTTGCATTTGGTGATGACTGGTACGGCACCGACTATCTTTTTGGAGAAGATACCCGTTGTCAGGTCGATCGCGAAATCGAATTTTCGCAGACGCTCTACTATGAGTATACGCTTTATCCAGTCTCGGACGGAAACTTGACCATGCCCACTGTCAGTATGGAAGAAGCCCTTTCTGAATAATCCCCCGCCGGAACGATTTCCCGTTCCGGCGCTTATTTTATGATGTTCCGCAGGAATCGCAGGATGATTTTCAGCTGATCCAGTGTGGCCCGCTCTAAAATGTTTTCAATCTGTTCCATCGTCTTTTCCATTCCCGTCTCCATTTCTCCACAAAATTCCCGTTCATTTTTTGTTAATCTTTGCCTCTTGTTCGCGCCTCCCGAAAGTTGTAAGATATAGGTAGGCGTTGCCCGCGCCGCTGGCCGAACAACGGCGCGGGCTTTTGCTTGCGCAGGCGACCGGGAGCCGTCTGTAACTTTAGGATAGCCTGTCCACGGTAGACTTGTAAAGATATTACAGTTGCTTTTTGCAGTCAGACGTCTTGCTTTTTTGGGGGGAATGACATGTTTTGAATGAAAAATTATCTGATTTATGCCGTGAGCAGAAGCAGACGATCACTCCGCACAAAACAAACCAGGACGTCGCCGAAAATACCGACCTTTCCGTCGGCACCGTCTCCCAGTTCTTTCGCGGCGACATCAAAAATCCGTCTGTTTACACGGTCGGCCCGATCTGCCGGGAGATGGGCGTTTCTATGGATGAGTATTTCGGCATTCCGCATGATGAGCCTGCCGAGTCTTCCGAGCCTCCCGATGCTGAAAAACTCCGCGCCGAGAACGCGGCCCTTCGTGCGCAGCTTGCTCAGCAGCAGAAGTCCCTGCGCATGCACCGGCTTGTGACGCTCATCCTCTTGGGTATTCTTTTGCTGTGCGCCCTTGCGCTTGTGGCCGACGTGCTCATCCCATCGATCGGCTGGATTCGCACATGAAAATTACCGCCCCGGCCCAGCGCCGGAGCGGTATTCTTGGAGGTTTTACGATGCCAATTCCCAAATACTATGTCAGGCCGGACGGCCTGCATGAATCCATCATCACAGTCAACGGCAAGCGCAAAGCGTTTCGCGGCAAGACAGATCGCGAAGTATGGAACAAGATCAAGGTCTACCGTGCTGAAGCCGAGAAGCCAAAGACCGTCCCGTTCTCCGACGTCGCCCACGCCTGGTGGAACGAGATCGAGCCAACGCTTGCGCCGAATTCCCTGCGCAATTATTCCCCTGCCTATGAGCGCGCCGTCGCGCAGTTTGGCCCGGAGGATGTCGCCACGATCACAAGCAAAGAGATTGAGACGTACATCAACCAGTTTGCCAAGACCCACGCAAAGAAGACCGTTATCACCCAGCGCCAGATCATCCGGCAGATCCTGAATAAAGCCCAGCGCGAAGGTTACGTCTCTTTTAACGCTGCGCAGGCAGTTCTTCTCCCGAAGAACCTTCCACAGAAGCGCCGCCACGCGCCGCCCGCTGATCAGATCCAGAAGATCAAGGACAACCTAAACGACGACTTCGGCCTGTTTGCCTTTCTGATCTATTATACCGGCTGCCGCCGCGGCGAGGCCGAGGGCTTGCGCTACGAAGACATTGACCGGGAAAAAGGCAGGATCTACATCCGCCGCAGCGTCTACCATACCGGTCCGACGCCCCAGATCAAGGAGCCGAAGACTGCCGCCGGCATCCGCCCCGTCCCGTTGCTCCCAGCGTTGGCCGCTGCGCTTCCGCAAAAGGAGCACGGCTATATCTTTTCCAACGACGGCGGAAAAAGTCCGCTCCCCGGCTGGTTCGTCACCGACCAATTCGACGCCTACCGCAAGCGCACGGGCATCACCGTCTCCCCGCACGAGATCCGCCACGGCTACGCGACCGCGCTCTACGAGGCCGGCGTGGACTTCAAACTCGCTCAAAAATTTCTCGGCCACGCGCAGCTCTCCACCACCATGGATATCTACACCGATATCCTCGATACCCGCATTGATAAAGTCGCCGCCCAGATGGACGCGGCCTTTTAATTGCACTTTTTTACTGTGTCGGTCACTGTGTTCATACCCGTGTATTTTCGTGCTAGGATATGCTACGTCTTGCTACCTTGCAATTCTCGCAAAAGGTTTTGTTCAATCATAAATAATCCGTCTTTTAACTGCTATTCTACCCAAAAAGATAAAAAATAAGACGCAGGAATTTAAATTCCTGCGTCTTTATCTTTGGTGGACCTGAAGAGACTCGAACTCTGAAAAAACACTGTATTTTCAATGTTAATTTGCAAACTGTGTTTATTCTGTGTCCAGTCCCTTTTCTGTGTTCTCAGCTCCTTGCGATATGCTCATAATACGCCATGAGCTTCTGTTCCGGCCCCGGGCCGTCTTTATCGAGCAGAAACGCCTTTGCCAGCGCAGCGTAGAATTCCGGGCGGTTGAGGCCAAACTCTACGGCGACGGGGTAGTAGTCCGAGTACATCATGTTCATGGTCACGCCCCATGCCCAGCGCGGGACCACGGGCGCCTGAATGCCCATGCTCTCGGCCACAGCCGTTGTCTGCTCCATCGTCCAGTGCGGGCCTGTCGTTCCGTCGGCGTTTTGCATGTTTGCTGCCCACTGCATCGCCGTTTCGCGATCAAATGTGGCCGTCTCCGGCTTGTCGTGGTGCCCGTGCAGCTTTTCGAGCCTGCAGATCGTCTTTGCGTACAGTCCGACTTCCTCTGCGCTGCCCAGCGTCACGGGCTTCTCCATGGCCTCGTGCAGCTTTGTGTAAAGCTTTTCGATATATTCTTTCATCTCGTCATGCCTCCTGGATGTATTTGTATAGGCTGTCAAGGTCGTCCGAAGCAAAAGTCAGCTTTCCGATAAATGGAATCTCTATCGGGAGTTTTCGCCCGTCGAGCCGAGGTCTTGCCTTATTATAGAGCCTGTCAATGTCGATATCCCCGTGCTCATCCATAATCCGCATCGCTTTGAACCACGGGTTATCTCTCAGCACAAGCAGTTGCTCTTTGCTGCCGTCTGCCAGTAAAGACAACCCAACGCCTGCTACAAAGGAGCGCACCTCGTCCATATGTGGGGATGCTACTGTATCAAAAAAACGCAAAATTCCGCGCATAGCCTGATCTATCGTCACCATAAAGTTTTACCTCCGTTTTAAGATGGGGCGGCTATTGCCGCCCCTTTTGCTTAGTTGTTGCAGCATCCGCCGCACTTCGGGAGCGGATCGTAGAGCGTCTGCGCCGTCGTTTCGGTGCCGGTGGTGACGTTGGCGACCTGCTTGGGGTAAAACGTCGCGTTGACGTAGGTCTTCAAGGCGTTGTCGCCGCAGCAGCGGCGTTCGGCCTCCATCTTCACGGCGCCAAGCGCCTCCTTGCGGACGCAATCAACGTCCTGCTTGACCAGCGTAAAGCTGTCCTCGGTGCGCTGGTTGTGGACGGCCTGCTTGCACAGCGTGTCGCGGATGTCCTTGAGCTGCCCGTCGATATAACCGTACACCTCCAGCATCTTGCCGTCGTTGTACGTGTTGGCCTTGAGCAGCGCGATCTCGCTGTCCTTCGCGGCCAGCTTCTGCTCACGCTCCAGCTCATAGCGCGAGACGGGCATGTTCTCGCTGCATGTCGGCTCCTGCTGCCGTGCGGCGAGCATGGCGGCGACCGTCATGGCAGGCGTGACTGCCGCGGCGACATCAGCGGCTTCCGATCTCTTGTTCTGGTTGAGGCCGCCCAGCAGATTGCCAAGGCCGCCGTTTGCCAGACTCATCGCAGCGCCGCCGATGCCGAAGCCCAGCGCGGTCCCCGCGAGTCCCTTGCTTGCGTATTCCATAAAAAAATCCTCCGGTAAAAGTAGTAAGCTGGCCAGCTCCTACTCTCATTCTGCCGCTTCCCCGGTTTTTATGGGGGACATTTCCGGGACATCTGTGTACCATTTGTGGGGACTTTTGTTTTTATAAAATATTTTGAAAGCCTCTTGACATATACGGTATTACAGTATATAATATAGCCATAGACACAAAGCAAAACAAACACGACAAAAAATCGGAGGATGGCAGACATGTTTAATATCGTTTCCGCGTGGGGAGCACAGACAAATCCCCACTATGACCCGGGCACTGCAAACAATGGCGGAGGTTACTGGCAGTTTTCCGGCGGTATCGTTGTCGACCTTAACGGCCAGCTTGTCACCGTTGAGGTCGACGACACGTCCTGCGGCGATTTTGGCAGCCGCGTGTATTTTTCCGTGACCGCTGACGGCTTCTGTTGGCGCTTTTCCGACGGCACAATGGACGATGCGTCCATTGACACCCCGGAGGATGTCTTGGGCGTTCTGCTGTCAATCTCCGGCGTTCTGGGCGTGGACGCCGAAGTGCTGATTTCTGCCGCGTTGAATGCGGCGAACATCTGTGCGTGTGAGGTATGCTATGCCGACTGACACCCAGCGTCGCGCTCGCAACAAGTGGGATGCAGAAAACATGGCCGTGATTTCCTGCAAGCTAAAACGGGAGATCGCGGAAACCTTTAAGGCTACGGCGAAAGCCAACGGCACGACCCCGAATGAACTGATCCGCAAATGGATCGATGCGTATATGCGGCAAAACATGCCAGCAGAGCAACCTTCGGCCGAAAAAATATGATTTGAATGTAAAAGAGCCCGCCCGGAGCGTAATGCTCAGGGCGGGCTGCTTTGTGCCAGACGGCGGGCGATATTGTAGATGTGCGGCAGGCGGCGGGAGATGGTTTTGCGGTCGACGCCGATCTCGGCGGCGGCGTCCATCTGCGGGAGCCTGCGCACGATATAAAGCTTCACGATCTGCTGATCGATCTGATCCAGTATGCCCTCGTCAGTGACGCGCTCCCAGTCGCTGCGCGTGAGGTGTTCCAGCTCCTTCGGCAGAGCCAGCCGCGCAGTTATGCTTTCGTCACTCCCTTCGGCCCGCCGCCGGGCATGGCTTACTTTTCCTTGTGATTCAGCACAGCGATATTGCCCTTGTTGCTCACTTCGAGATCCAGCGCGGCGGCGATATCGCGCACCTTGACGTAGTTCGTGCCGTCTTTCAGGATGCGTTCAACGGCGATTTCTTTACCGTCCACGATGATCTTGCTCTTTTCGACCACTTCTTTTTCCCCCTCTCCGTTCTTTCCATCTTCGAGTGCCATGACCGTATGGCCCTCGCTTACCAGCACGTCCCCGCGCAGGAGATTGGCGTCTGTCGTCAGGTACTTGCTGCCGGTCAGCAGATCAAAGTCTCCCGTTGCGGGCCAATCGTGCAACATGCAGTATGTCGTGCAGCTGTTGCCCTGCCGACGGTAGAGCGCTTCGACCGACGCGCAGCCTGCGGCCACGGCGCAGAGCGTCATGAGGCCGGAGCAGTCCGTCTCCACGGGCTTTGTGATCTTGCTCACGTCCCACTGGACGGCTCTGGCGGCCTCATACGCCGTGTTCCGGTCGCTCATGTCGTAACCGATATTCCGGTTTTTAATCGCTGCCTCGCACGTCTGCGCGGCCCGCTCGGCCTTTTTGCGATCCTTATAGCGCAGGACGCCGATCCAACGCCCGTTGTACCAGCGCGAGATATTCAGTTCCCGCCCGGTCTGGTTGCCGGGCTGCTGGTTCCAGCCGCCGGTTTCGCCGAGGCTGGCCTGTCCGATCTTGATGCTCATGCCCGCTCACTCCCGTACAGTTCGTGGTGCAGCTGCAGCACGGCGGCCTCGATCAGCTTATCGATCGTTTCCACATCAAATTGAATGCCCTTTTCAGCGAGGAAGTTCACAACATACGCCTTTTTCGCCGCGCCGTCCGTCGCGGTGTACAGCTGCTCCGCCGCCTTTACGCCGATCTCAACGTAAGTGCGGAGCGTTTGCAGCTTATCCGCGTCGATCTTCGTCTTGATCCACGGGATCAGAAATGCCGAGACGAGTGCGCTGATGAGCGCGATCACTGCCGAGATGATTTGCGTGTAGTCCATATGTATGCTCCTTTCAATCTTTCAGCACGATCTCCGCGATGCGTGCTGCCGCTTCCGGGCCGTACTTATCGGCCCATTTATCCATGTACTTCTGCGCGTACTTCGCGCGGTTCTCGTTTTTTGCTTTCCAGAGATAGAATCCGCTGGAAGCCGTCGTTTCAGCCAGCACCGCAAGCGTGATCTCTGTCATATCTGCACCTGCCGCGCAGGCGATAATGAGTGCGAGGCTGACGAGCGCGCTGCAGATCAGCCACTTCTTGCTAAACTCCATTGCGTTCGCACTGCGCCTCCAGCTGGTGCAGGAACTTTTTCACGTCTCCGTTCCCTCCCATCTTTTTATACTTCTCTCCGGCGATCAGGCGCTCGGCCATTGGCATTTCCTCTGACATGATGGTCAGACGGAGAATTGCGAGATATTGCTCATCCTGATGCTCCTGCATTTTCCCGAGCTTTTTGTCGATCTCGGCTAGGTGCGCCTCCTGCGTCGTGGCCTTTCCGCGCTTTTTCTGTATCGCGCCGACGGCGGCGTTGACGACCGCCGTCAGCGCGGACGAGCCGAGCACGGCACAGACGAGGGTAACGATGATGCTCTTGGTGTCCATGGTGTCTCCCTTCCGCGCGATCAGATCGGCACAAAGGCCGCGTCCGTCCACTTTGCCGTCGCGCCTGCCTCGCCCATCCAGACCTTGGTCTCGCCGTTGTTGGTGTAGTATGCGTTCTGGATGAGCGACATGCCGGCCTTCCACACGATGGGGTTGTCTGCCGTGCCGGCTTTCACGGCCTGCTCGACGTACTCCTGGCGGACGAGGATCTTGTTGACGTAGATGTTCCGCCAGTCGAAGCCCAGCTTGTCTGATTGCGTCACGTCCTCCGTGATGCCGCCTGCGGCCTGCACGAGCTTGCCATCCGTAATTGCTTTCTTTACCTGTGCCAGTTTAGCCTCTGTCATATGCCGCCTCCAGTTCCGCCAGCAGATCGCTGGCCGTTTTTTTGCCCATCTTCGCCGTGATGGTGCCGTCGCGATTGTCGGTGATGGGACCGGCGAGGGTGAAGTCCGCGTAGTCGTCCATGTAGCGGTCCTCGGCGGTCTCGGTCGTACTCTTGACGGTTCCGTCCTCGTTCATCTGGACGTTGCCCTCTGCGTCCAGCACAGGGACGGCCGTGGTGTAGCGGTGGATCATGCCCCAACTAGCGCCGTCGCAGAACAACGCCAGCGGGTCCGGGACCTCGTTCTTGGCGATGGTGACGGCGCGGCTCTCGCGCCCGCCCCAGTCGGCGTCGCGCATGCGGCCGACGGCCGGCTGCGTCTCGATCTCTTGCCCGCCGATGGTGATGTACCAGGTGTCCATAAGTTCCTCCTGTCTATTGTGTTGTGACTCTTATCGTCGATCCTGAAATGCTCACATTTGTAAGTGCGGCCGTCAATGTCATTTCATACGTTAACCTTTGGCCTCCACTTGCAACCAGTTTGTCATTGACGTAAAAGTGATTTGTCCCATAGCTATATGCGTATAGTACTATCCCAGCTCCTGGTGCAAGCTGATACGTTCCATCCGAATACGCATACCAGGTTGGGTGGTCTTTGTGCTCAATCGGAGCAACCAAGGCCGTTGTTGATCCTTGTGTACTCCCTTTGATGACTAATGTACAGATGCTCGGCCCGAATTTGATTTCAAACGCCGTCCCGTTGACAAGGGTCCGACCCCCCCAGTTTTACAGATAGTGCCATTTATCAACTCCGTCCCGCCGGTGACGGCAAAGGCCGTGCCGTTGACGAGGGTTTTATGTGTGCCCATGGCGGGTGTCCTCCTTTACGATGCGAGTGCGTAGGCGCCGTCGGCGTTGGCAGTGACAATGAAATCTCCGGGTAGCGTGAATGCAGGACGCGACCCATAAGAATTTTCTACAACGCCAAAGTAGGCCACGGCTTTATTTGACAATGCCCACACATTGTAACTGTTACTCGTATTCTTGCTACGCGTCCACTGGAAAACTGCTGAGCCGTTTCGGTATGCGATTTGCAGTACGCTTGCGATTGGCAGCGCCGATCCTTCTTCGTTAGCGTATTTTTGGGGTTTTCCCAGCTCAGTAAGAGAAAGCTGAAACGCGGCTCGCTGAAGCGTAGATAGATTTTTTCCGTCGGTGTAGTAGAATTTTGTCATGCCGATTGAAGTGCGAGTATCGGCATCCAGCAGTTTAATCCAGGTGTTTCCTATCCATAAATCCAAGTCGCTATTTGCATAGGTGGTCGACCCGTCGCTGAAAACGCGCATATCATAGCAATCCCTCCGCACCACCAGCGTCCGGCCTGCGCCATTGAGACCGCTCTCGTAGTCGTGTTTCGCCACGTAGAACGGCACGGGGCTGCCGGATTCGTTCAGGTACAGGATCGCGCCGGGGGTGATGGTGCTCAGGGGAATGCCCTTCGAAAACGGTACGGTGAACGCCGTGCCGCCGATGAGGGCCTTGCCGGCTTTGCAGCCGTATCCCGTGCCGCCGATCAGATCCCTGCCGCCGGTCACGGAATAGGCCGTGCCGGCGATCAATGTCTTGTGCGCCATGGGGCCTCCTCACTCATACTGCCAGTTGATGGCGTAGTTCTCGGTCGGCGTGGTCTCCGCGGAGACCAGCGTCTGCTTGGTGATGTTGCCGGTCTTCATATAGTCCGTGCCTGCCACGGCCACCGCCCAGGCCGTCGGCTTGCCGCTGGCGTCCACCGCCTTGACCTTGATCAGGGCCCCGACGGCCGCGCCGGAGGCGAGAATCACATCTTGCTTGCCAGACAGATCGACCAACCCGGCAGCTTCCGAAGCGATCTCTTGCTTATCGGCCTCTGTAAAGTAGTCTGTGCCCTTGACCGGCGTTTTTCCCGCCGGCCCTTGCGGCCCGGTTGGGCCTTGTGGCCCAGTCTCACCTCGCGGACCGGTCGGGCCCTGTGGGCCCGTCTTGCCCGGCTCTCCCTTCGCGCCTGGGTCGCCTTTTCCGCCCTGCTCCCCCTTCTCACCGCGCGACGGCTTCCCGGTGTCGGTCTCGCCCAGATACCAGTTTCCATTCGTGCCGATCGTCGGCGTCACGCCGTTTGCGCCTGGCGCGCCGTTGTCTCCGGCCGGACCCGTTGGCCCCTGAGGCCCCGTCTCACCCTGCGGACCCGTAGGTCCTTGCGGTCCAGTCTCGCCCGGTTCGCCCTTTGCGCCGGGATTGCCTTTGTCTCCCTTATCGCCTTTCTCGCCGCGCGACGGCTTCCCGGTGTCGGTCTTGCCCAGATACCAGTTTCCATTCGTGCCGATCGTCGGCGTCACGCCGTTTGCGCCTGGCGCGCCGTTGTCTCCGGCCGGACCCGTTGGCCCCTGAGGCCCCGTCTCACCCTGCGGACCCGTAGGTCCTTGCGGTCCAGTCTCGCCCGGTTCGCCCTTCGGCCCCTGTTCGCCCGGATCTCCCTTGTCGCCCTTTGCGCCCTGCAGCGGTCCGTTGTTGACCCACGCCTTCGTCACGCCGTCGTAGATGTAAATGTCATACGGTGCAGCCGCGCCCACGCCGTAGGCGTCGCCGACCTCCGGGTTCTTGACCGACGCCTGCAGCGCGGAGACCGAGCCGTAATAGCCCTTGACCGTAAAGCCCGTTCCCGTATCGCCCTTCGGGCCGGTCGGGCCTGCCGGGCCCTGTGGGCCGGTCTTCCCCTGCGGGCCGGTTTCTCCCTGCGGGCCAGTCGCTCCAGTGTCGCCCTTGTCGCCTTTCTCTCCTTTTTCGCCGGGCTCTCCCTTCGGGCCAGTGTCGCCGGTCGCGCCCTTCGGGCCTTCCGCGCCGGTCGCGCCGGTGTCGCCCTTCGGCCCCTGCTCGCCCTGCGGGCCGGTCTCGCCCTTTGGCCCCTGCGGGCCGGTTTCTCCCTGCGGGCCAGTCGCGCCGGTGTCACCCTTCGCGCCGGTGTCTCCCTTCTCACCCTTGACGGTCTCGACGTTGAAGTCAAATGTCTTCCCGTCCGAAAGCGCGATCGTGTACGTCGCCGTCGTCCCGCTCTGCGATTTCTTCGTGATCGACGTGATGCTCGCGCCCGCCTCGCCGGTCTCGCCCTGTGCGCCGGCAGGTCCGGTCTGCCCTTGCGGCCCCGCCGGTCCCGTCTCGCCCTTCGGCCCCTGCGGGCCCATGACCGAGCCGAGGTCTATCACGCTGCCGTCCGTCAGCGTGAAAATCAGCTTCCCCGCGTCCGTAACCTCCACGGCCTTTACCCCACGGGAGATCAGCCCGCCGATCGTCACCGTGATCTGATTCGGAATTTCTACCCTCATGCCTGCTCCTTACTCCACGAATGCCCGGTTCCCGCTCGCCAGCGTCGTCTTGTCGCCGTGCGTGTACCGGATATCGTAGGTGTACTTTCCCTTCGTGAATTTTGCCGTGACCGTCGCGTCGAAGTTCAGCGTGACCTGGTCATTCTCCACCTTCGCAAAGCTGAACGTGTGGACGGTCTGCCGCGTATCGTCCAGAAACACGACCGCCATGCTGTCCGTCGTCCCGATCGTGACGGACTCGCCGTCCTGGTCCTTCAGGTCGAACCGCAGCACGATCGTGAATGTGTCTCCCTCGTACCATCGCAGCACCCCTTTGTCGATCCTCGGGCTCGGATAAGCCCCCGGAATTGGCGTCGCCATGCCGCATCCCTCCTTTTCATCCAGTGTAGCAGACCCCCGCGCCGGATTCACCCCACGCGCAGCGCAACTTCCCCTTGCCATTCCCGCCCGCCGGTGCTATACTGGAACCATCAAATACAAGGAGGCTTCCCCATGCTCGACGAAAAAGATATTGGGAAAATCCAATCCATGATCGACCAGGCCAAAGACGACATGCTCAAGCAGTCCGCAGCCAACACCCGCGTCATCATCGAGAGCAGCGTCATGAAGAAGCTGGACCTCCTGATCGAAGGCCAGCAGGCCCTCCGTGAGACGCTCGCACCGAAGAGCCGCGTCGAAGAACTCGAAGAAGAGGTCTCCTTCCTCAAATCCGTCGTCCACCTGCATAGCCAGCGCCTCGCGGAGCTGGAAAAAGCGCAGTAACCATACCGATACACCGAAGGCCGGGGCATTCGCCCCGGCCTTCTTGCGTTACTTGCTGTCTTTCAGCCACTTGTCAATATCCTTGGACTTATCCGCCCGGTTGAACCCCAGTGCCACATAGGCCGCCAGCAGCTTCTCCTTGAGCTTCTTCCGCTCCTCTGGCGAGGCCGCAATGTACTGCGGCTTGTACGCCTTCGTGATCTCACTGCCGATATCGCCCTTCTCGGCTCCGTGGTCAAAGTATTCCTTTGCCGCCGCTTTCAGATCCCCGCCATCTTCGATGGTTTGCAGGATCTTGCCGTACTTCGTATAGTCCTTCCCGCCGGTCCACTCCTTGTAGAGCCAGTACGCCTTGTTCTCATCCTCGGCGTAGTCGTTCGCAAGGATCTTCTGGATTGCCTTCTCCTGCGTCACGGTCCCGGCGGCGACGGTGTCCTTGAGATCCTGCTTCTGCTTCGCGTCCTGCGCGTCCTGGATCTTCTCGTTCATGTAGTCGATCCGCTCCTGCGTGCTCTTCGGCTCCATCTCCGCCTTCTGCGCATCCCCGGCAAGGACCTGATAATAATACTCTGCCTTCGCCTCGTCGCTGATATCATAGGCCTTCAGCAGCATCATCTTGTCATAGTTCTTCTCCAGCTTTCGCGCCGCCTGGATGAACGCATAGGTCTCCCGCTGGTCCTCGCCTCCCTCGGTCATGCCCTGATAGGCGGCAGTCTCCTTCGCGGACAGCGACTTGAACCCGCTCTCCACCCAGCTCTGTGCCTCTTCCGTCGCCGTCTTGCCGAACAGCAGCGCCTGTGCCCAGCTCTTCGCCCGGTCGGCTGCGTTGCCATTGTACACGGGATACTGCAGAATGTCGCGGCCCTCGTTGTCCACTGTGTAGCTGCCGCCGCGAGCCGCCGCCGTCGCGCCCTGGTATGCCTTGCGGATCTGCCCGCCGCCGAACGGCGTCGCCAGATACAGGCCCGGCTTCAGAAGCTCGTTTCCGATGGTCTGTGCCTTCTTCGCAGGCGCCATGTCCTCGTTCTTTGCCAGCAGCGCCTTCTCGATGTTTCCGAGATTCGGGATGGCCGACGCCACGGCGATCCTGCCGCTGTCAATGTCCAGCCCCAGCGCCTCATCCACGCCGAGGATCGTCAACGCCTGCGTGCCTGGGAACTCAGAAATGATGTTCCCCTCAAGGTTCTTGATCGCCTGATACGTGCCCGGCTTCTCCTTCGTGAAGTCCCACTTCCCGGATACCGCCGCCTGTACCGTGTTCGGCAGCTGATACCCCGTGAAATCCCCGACCGTATCATTGATGATATCCAGCGGATCCAGCGCTGGGCGGCGGCCCACAATGCTCTCGTAGAACTCATTGTAGATCCACGCGCCGATGAGGAATTTGAACATGGCCTTGGCCAGTGCCGCCACGCCCTTCTTTCGTTCCTCCTGCGCCATGTCCTTGAAGATCCAGCTGAGCTCATTGTTGACCTCCAGCTGAAATTGCGTGAACAGCTTCACCAGCGGGTTCCGCGCAGAGTACAGCGTCGGCGTCGAGCCTTTGCTGCGGTCTGCCATGACGCCGGATGCAAACTGGTCCGCCTCCTGCATCGCGCTCATCTCGCTCATGCCGCGCCGCAGGTTCTGGTAATACCGTGCCCGCACGACGCTCCCCGTCGTAAACGTGTCGATGGATTCCATCATCCAGCCTGCACCGGCGGAGACTTTATCCATCGTGCTCATGGCCAGCCGCCTGTAACCGCTGCGGTTGTTGATGAACGTCGACGCAGCATCCAACCCGTCAGCGGTCTTGTAGTTTTTCAGCGTATCCCACATGCCGCGCAGCACGTCCGCCGTCGACACCTGGCTCCATGCCTGCGTGATCGGAATGAAGTTTGTGAGCGCCGAACCCACGTTGGCCGCAACCATGTTCGCGCCCACGCGGGATTCAAACTTCTTCATGACGTTGTAGAATCTCCGGCCCATGAGCTTTTCCATGCCCCGGTCGAGCCGCGACTTCTTTCCCGCCAGAAGGTTTGTGTATTCGTCCAGCTCATCCACGAAGTTGGAAAGCCCATACCGTCCTTCCTTCGTCAGGTTCGTCACCTGCTCGTTGGCTTCGTCCGGGTTGAGGAATGGGTTCATCATGATCGCGTCGATCCGCTGCTTCAGGCCCTCGTCCGACGCCCGATACCGGATCTGCGTTGCCAGTGCCCGCAGCCGCTGAATGTCCGCCGTGTGGAAGATCACGTCCGTCGCGACCTCGATGTACCGGTCAAAGCCCTGCAGCGCGTCATACGCTGTCGCGTAGCCGAGTCGGTTCTGGATGTTCGCCATGTACCGGATGCCGGGTTTGAAGTTTGCCGTGAGGCCGTTGATCGTCGCCGGCAGCGGCGATACATCGCCCTCGATCCCGGCCGCCCTTGCGAACTTCTGCAGAATGCTGCCGCCTTCCTCGTTCTCCTGGAAGTGTGGGAAATATCCCTGCAGATAATTGACCGGCTCATAGCCGTTCTCAATGCGCACCCGGTTCATATCCTGGAACAGCTTGTCGTAGACCTCATGGAAAATCTTCACGGCTGCCCGCACCTTGCCGAGATCCAGCTTCGGGTTTTGCTTCTCGAATTCCTGAATCGCCGCGTTCCACTCGTCAAACGTCATCCCCCCGCGCCTTTCGACACGCGGATGCTGCTTAAGATAGTCCCGGTTGAATTCCGCCTCGCCCAGCCACTGCACCGCATAGCTCTCTGATACCAGATTTCCCTTCCGTACCTGCCGGTCGAGCTTCAGCTCCCGGATTCTGTCCTGCTGCTCGACCAGATAATTCTTGCGCTTGCTCTCGTTTTCGTGTACGGGCCAGAAATACTTGTTGATAAAAGCATTGGCCTTTTCGTCAGAGACCTTGCCCTTCCGCGCGATATCCCGGATGTTCCGCTCCATCGTCTCGCGCTGGTACCGGATCCCCATGTTCTTGTCGGCCCACTTGACGGCCTCGGCTTCCGTCAGCGCCTGCTCGGCAAAGTCCCGCAGCCCCTGCTTGCGCTGCGCGTTCCATGCCTTGAGCTTCAGCGCCAGCATATCATAGTCAGCCTTTGCCTCGTAGACCTTCAGGATCTGCTGCCCGTTTTCCAGCCCTGCCACATAATCCGGGCTTGTCTCCCCGCGCAGCAGCCGGTTCACGATCTTCTGGTCAGCTTCCGTCAGCAGCGTCTTGCTCTGCACTTTCTCGACCACTCGCCTTGCGTCCTTCAGCTGCGCCCACATCTGCTTCGTTTCTTCCGCTGTCTGCGGAATAGCAAGCTTTTCTTTGGCCTTGTTCTGCGCGTCCAGATACCGCTGCGCCACGCGCAGCCCGCTCGTCAGCCGGTCGATGGATTCCGTGAAATTTGCTTGCTGCCACTTCTTGAAGCTCGCCGCCTGCGCCCCGTAGTATTCATCCAGCGTCTTCTGTACCTTCTGAATGCCGCGCGCCACATCGTAGATCTGCATCAGCTGGTCGCTCGGCTCGGTAATGTCTGCCGGGAACAGCTCCGGCGCCATCTCCTGCAGCTGCTGATACGCCACGTCCACCGGCAATCCGTCCTTGCTGATCGTCAGCGTCCCCATGGCCGCCTTCCGGAACAGGTTGTAGTCCGCAATGTCCTGCCGGTCCGTCTCGGAGATGGAAAGCTTCTGATCCCGGATGAACTTCTTGAGGTCTCCGTATTGCTCGATGTACTGTGTATCTTCCTCGATGCCTGCCTGGTAGGCCGTTTCAAAGAGATCATTCAGCTTCGCCCGGTCAAGCTGCCCGTCCGTAAAGAACGACCGCAGTGCTTCTTCTGCCATCGGCCGCAAAACCTCCCGTTTCGCCTGCCCCGGCACGCTCAGATTCTCCGCCAGCTCGTTCACCAGTCCGGACTCCAGCCGCCGCACATACTGCGCCGCCTTCTCCCCCATCAGATCCCGATACCGCCCGTCCTGCGCGGAATACCGGAACTGACTGACCGACGGCGTGTTGTCCGCCTGCGGGAGCGTCCCGTTTTCAAAATAATCCCGGATCGCTTGCAGCACCTTGTTGGCGTGCGTCCCTCTGGAAAATTCCGTGCTGGAGATCGTATTTCCCTGTGCGTCGTCAATGTCCAGAATGACCTCACCGCGCTCCTTGCTGATGAAATCGCTGAGTGCGTCCATCTGCGCCTTCGTCGGCATGACAGCAAGGTTGATGCCTCCGCTCTCAGGCGAAATGCGGATGTTTCCTTCCTGCATGAAGCGCACCATGCCGCCGCTGTAATCTCCGCCGCCGTAGTCCTCGCCGAGCGCGTCAATGATATCCCGATGATCGACCGTCCGATATCCGCCGGGCCCGCCCTCGTGCCGCCCGGAGAAATCCAGCCTTGCGCCGTTCAGCAGCACATAGCCCGTCTCGCTCCACTTGTACGTCCGCCCGAAATAGTCGAGTGCGGTCTTGTCGTTCTGCTTCCGCTGTTCTACAGACGTTTGATCGGCGCTGGCAGAGAATTTCCCCTTGACAGTTTCTCCCGTTTTGGATATACTGTTTTTAGAAGAACCTGCGTTGGCGGCATTTTTGCTGCTGACCCCGGCAGTGAAAGTCCGGGGGGCGTCGGTTCTTCTTTTTTTGAGGTAAAACGTGTAGACGTAATCTCCATCTTCCCGTCTCATTACGTCCAGATTAAAATCATACGTTCCATTCCGGTTCGGCTGTGCTTCATCCACATAATTGATTGCATTCGTGAAATAGCTCCAACGCTCTGTTCCGTCATGGGCCTGCGTTTGTTTTGTCCCGCTCTTGCTGTTGTCGTACATCGATTCACTCGCGATTTCCCAGATGTCGTTTGCAATGTTCAGCGTAATCAAGCGCTCCGTCCTGCTCCCTCGTCTGTTCCCATACGCCATCTTCCCAGCGAATGTCTGTCCGTTTGCTTCTCCATCAAACCTAGCCGTTATCTGTTTTTCTTTCCCGTCCTCCAAGACCGTCAGGTTGAGGGTTTTTTTATCCCACGCTTCTGTGATGAGCCTGTACATATACTCGCGCTTTTCGTCCATTGTCATGTCACTGGAAAAATCGCTCTTATACGTTTTCAGTCCGTTTTCTCCACGCCCGACCATACTGTATTTCGCCGGCGGTGCTCTCGCGCTGCCGGATTTTTTCTGCCACTGGCCGACCTCCATCTTCACGTCCGCGCGCAGCTTGTTCGTGCCGTAGTCCGTTCGGTTCATGCCGGCGTAGGTATCCGCGACGATCTCCTCGACGTAGGCGTCCGTGTCGTCGCCGTAGATCCCGGCGTAGGCGTCCACGTAGCTCTCGATCATCTCCTTTGTGATCTTTCCTTCTGACAGCAGCCGGTTCCGGATCCTCGCCGCCATCTCCGGCCAGCGCTTGACAAGCAGATGATACCCCTCGTGCTTCGCCAGCTCGAACGCAGAATACTCCTCGCTGTCCGCCCGGATGAGCACGGAGCCGTCCTCCGTCACGGCAGCATCCGCATAAAACGTCTGCCCATCGATCTCCTGCGTCAGCTGCCCGGTGAAGAACCGCGCGTTCTGCACGCCCATCGACCGGAAGAACTTTTCCGCCGCCTGGATATCCTCGCTTCTTCCCTCCTGCCCCTTCGGCATGACGCGCACTTTTTGCGCGTTGTTCTCTCCGAAACCGAGCTCCGAAAGCGTTACTTCATCCCAATCCTTTGCGAGATCTCTTGCACCCTGCGCTCTCTTTCTTCCGGCGTCAGCTCTTTGCTGCTGCGCTGTGCTTTGGCGAACGCCTCCAGCCTGTCCTTCGGCACGCTGACCAGCCTGCCCGACTTGTCCTTCATCAGTAACCTCGATACTGCCATTGTTTACCCCTTTCTGCCCTGCGGCAAGGCCCGCTCGATAGGCGGCTGCCGCCACGTCCTGATTCATCCCTTCGGCATAGCGCATGGCCCGCTGCTCGCTCGCGCCGAGTCTGCCCTGCTCATAGACCTGTCCGAAGCTCTGCGCATACTGCTCCGCCGGCATGCCCGTCGTGTTCCCGTTCAGGAAATACGCCGCCGTCTGCTCGTCGTAGCCCGCTCTCTGGGCCTGCGTCTGCAGATACTGTTCCTCCTGCTGCAGCGCGGCTTCATCAAGCGCCTGCTCCGCGTCCGCCGTCTGCCGCTGGGCATACTGTACCGGATCCAGCTCTCCCATGTTCTCTGTCCCCGGAATTGGCGCAAATAAGCTGTCCTGGTCGTACTGCCGCTGCGCCGCCTGCTGGGCCTGCTGAACGGCCTGTACAGACTGTTGTGCGCGGCTCTGTTCCTGCTCCTGCTGATATTGCTGTGCAAGCCTCTGGTTTTCCTGTGCCGTCTCCGCAGCGCTCTTGTAGATCTGGAATGTCTTCTCGTCTGCCTCGGCCTGCTCCTGCTCCTGCCGGGCCTGTTCCTGCAGCTGCTCGATCCTGGTCAGCGTCTCCGGCACGCGCGGCTCCTGCCCTTCGTCCACGGCCGCCTGCTGCTCCTTCGCCACCTCACGCAGCGTGTTCTCCACGGCCTTCTGCGTCACTTCGCCGCCATCGTCCACGGTCTGCTGCAGTTCCTCGGCCAGCTGGTGCGCCTTCGTGCCCTCTTCCTGCGCCATGCCATAGTCGATGACGTCCTGCACTTCGCCCGCCTCGATGACCGCTCTGGCCGTCTGCGTGACGTTTGCTTCCAAAATCACGCGGTTCACGCCCGCATATGTCCCGGACATGGCAAGGCCGGACAGGCCGCCCGCGAGGAACGAAAGGCTGTCTTCTTTTGCGAAGTCTCCGACCATCGCCGCCAGCGCCTGTGCCGGCGTCCTGCCCTCTGCGATATAATTTGCGTAAGCCGTCATGACCTCACCCCGGTCATGCTTCGCCACCACGTCATACGCACGGTTTAGCCAGTTGGACGCGATCTCTTCCGCGCCTTCCGACGCGAACGACCGCAGCGCCTTCTCCCAAACGGCCTTGCCGCTCAGCATGTTCTCAATGATATGGCCTACGGAGTATTTTTCCGTGAATCCCTCGATCGCGCCCTCGACGATACCGTCGACCAGCGCGTCCGCGTTGGACTTGCCGTTCTGGATCCCCTCATAGACCGAATCCGCCGCGACCTGCGAGCCCATCACCCAGTTCATCGTCTCCGCGACCGCGTCCTTCGCCCCCGCACCGGCCACGCCGCCAAAGGTTCCCACGAGCCCCGTCGAGACCGCCATGTTGACCGCGCTGTCCAGCGCCGACGTGCCCGCCTGATAGAGGAACTGCCCTGTCGGGTTCATATTCTGCATCACGCTCTGCCGAATGCCGGAGGACAGGCGCGACGCGTTGTACGCCGGGCTGTAGATGTTCGTCGGCATATCCTCGTTCTGATAGCCGCCCGCCCACTTCGGCAATACGCCGCGCAGCGACTCCACATTGCCCAGTGCCTTCCCCGGCGCCAGCGCCGCAGAGAACAGCGTCGCCGCAGCTTTCCCCGCGAAGGATCCGCTTCCCATCTCTTGCGCCGCCTGATCGAGTTTCTGTGCGTTGTCGTAATCGTCCAGCACCTTCTGCCATTCCGCCAGCCGCTTGAGCGTGTCGTCGCTGTAGCCTTTTTCGTTGAGCGCCGTCTTCGCGTCGTACTTCGCATACGCCCGCACCTGATATCCGTTCAGTTCCTGCCCGCGGTACTGCCGGAGCAGATTCTGGTCTTCCTTACTCAGGTTCCCGATCGCCTCCTGTGCCCGGGCCAGCACGCTCTGGCTGTCGACCTGCGCCTTGCGCTCCTTCAGCGCGTCGATCTCGTTCTGCAGCTGCGTCACGCTCTTCCCATTTTCCGAAAGCCCGGTCCCGGAGAAATGCGTGTCCGCCTGTTCGATCTCCAGCGCCTCGATCTGCTTGCCCAGCTCCTGCGACGTCCGCCGCATCCCGCGCACCTGATCGCGCTGCACGGTCTGCGCCGCTTTTGCACGCCGGTTCTGCGCATCCACGTCCCCCCGCACCTGCTGCGTGGCCGGCGCAAACCGGCCGGCCAGCAGTGCGCTCTGCTGGCGCAGAGCTTGCGTTCCGAGATTTCCTTGCGCCCGCATCCGTGCCGCAGCATTTTTCTGTTCCGTCTGCTCGCGGCGCAGTTCCTGTGTTGTAAGCTGCTCTGAGGTATTTGTCGGCGTCTTCTTCGTCCCGCTCAAATACGGCTTCATTTTTATCTGCGCGAGCTCCGCTTCGCGCACGGCATTCTGATATGCCATAAACGCCGCATACTGCTTATGCAGCGGGTCGTCCACGGTTGTCTGCCCGCTCTGCGCGTTCTTCCCGTAGTCCGGGTTCGGCAGGCCGTACTTGCTCGCGATCTGGATCTGCTTCTGGTTCAGCGTGATTCTTCCGCCGCGATAGGCGGAGGGAGCCTGCTGTGTGCTGGCTCCCTGTCCGCTGCGGATGCTCTCTGCAATCCGCTTTTGTTCCTCTGTCAGTGTGATTCGTCCCATGCTGCCCTCCGTTACCGCTGCCGTAGATACGTCGCGCCGTAGTATTCCAGATACGCCTTGAACGTATTGGCCTCCAGCGCATTGTAGCCCTTGCTGTTGAGGTAGTTGTCCAGCGTCCGGCTGTCCAGATATACATTCGGGTTCTTTGCCCGGTACGCCTGCGCCGCTTTTGCAAGCGTGTTGTTCTTCTTGTCGCTCAGCTTTGAAGATGAACTGCTTCTCCCACCGCCGCCTCCGCCGCCGGATTTCTTCGCCGCAGCCTGCTCCGCCGCCAGCGCCTGCAGGTAGGCTGCGTTTTCGTTGTTTGCCTTCTGCGCCCAGTAGTCGAGCATCGTCGCCCACTGGCTCTGGTCCAGCGACCGCTCCGAGTTGTACGCGCTCCGCGCATCCGAAAGATCCGAATAATAATCGCTGACCGTATCCCGGTACCGGCCATAGTCCGTATCTTCCCGGCCCTTCACGAGGCTGTACTGGTTATAAAGGTCCGTCCCCTCATCCTGATACCGCTGATATGCCTGCTGCTGCAGCTGCGGCACAATGTCGTTGAGGTTCTGCAGATACGCATTGTACGCCTGCTGGCCCACCTGCTCACCGTAGGTTGAGCCATAGCCGCCCGTGAGTGCCGCCGCCTGCCCCATCGTGTCCTGCATGGCAAGCCGCCCGAGACGCTGATACTGCTCACGGTACTGCTGGTACAGAGGATCCGTCCCCATATCATAGCTGAATTTCTTCCGGTTCCGGATCTGGTCATACAGGCTCGTCAGCTCATCGTCCCAGCGCGATTGATACGCGCCCGGCTTGCTGGCCTTGACCTGCTCCAGATACGCCTGCGCCGCCTGTACGCTGCCCGACGGCGTGTACCCGCTCTCCAGCCCGTTCAGCTTGCTTCTCGTGTAGTCCGACACGCCGGACATGGTGTAGGGGCTGTTCCTGGTCTGATAGCTGCCGCCGTAGTTCCGCGTCGTCTGGTTCTTGTTCACCAGCTGCGACTGGTAGCTGCCGTCCGCGTTCACGCCCGTGATGCGGTACGTGCCGCCGCCGGTCACGACCTCGTCGCCGGCCGAAAGCCCCGCCGGTGCCCTGCCGCCCGACTCTACTCGATATACGCTCATAGTCTCACCGCCTTAAAGCTTGAAATGTGTCGCGTACTGCTTCGGCATGTACGCCTGATTGTAGGCATTGAAGTACCCCTGATAGTAGCTGTTGTACTTCGCCGCCTCGTTTGCATACTTCGTCGTCTCCCCGTTGGCATCGCAGATCTTCATCCCCAGATACCAGCGGTAGATCTCATCATACGGCCATGGGATCAGCAGCTCCGTTTCCAGATCCACGTCCTCCCCATAGCCCGTGAACGGCTCCGGTTCCTTCTCGTGCTCGTGCGTGCAGATGATATCCCGATACACGATTCCGTCCAGCTCCGACAGCCACCGGACCTTGTCCGGCGTCTCGTACTGGTTCGGCAGTAACCGGTCGACCGTCTCGATCGCTTCCCGAATTTTCATTTTTCCTCCTTACCAAAAGAAGGGGCATTTCTGCCCCTTCCTCTGCTTCATGCCGTCATGGGCATTCACTTGTCAGTTGTCCGCCTGCGCGCGGCGGAAGGCTTCCTCCTCCGCCATCCGCGCGTTCATCAGAACCTCATACACCGGCAGCGGAACCTGCACGTCCTTGCCCTTCGGCACCATGAACGTCCGTCCGTTTACCGCCACAAAGCGGCTCTGCTCCTCGTTCTCCTGCCCGCGAGGCAGGAAAATGGTCTTCTTCACGTCCCACGGACTGACTTCCACGGCTCCCTCAGCCGCTTTCTTTACTGCTTCTGCCATGACTGTTTTCTCCTTCCTCAGTTGGCCTCGTCGCTGTCAGAGTACGCGCTGCAGCTCTCTACGCGAACCATTCTGTCCTCATAGACAATCTTTGTCGCCATCTCGGCCTTATAGCCGACGGTCGAGAACTGGTTCAGCGGGCCGCCGATCTCGTCCTTGCCCTTGACGATCATCTCAAGATTGCCGCCCTCCGGATCGATCATGCGGTACGCTTCCTCGCCGAGGAACAGCGTCGCGTACACGCTGTAATAGGTTGCAGGGGGCGTCCCCTCATTGCCTGCCGCCGACTTGACCGGGCAGGTCGAGTTGTTGAAGACCTTCGCCTCCGTCGTCTCCACGAAGCGCACGCCGTGCAGCTCGCCGATCTCGCCGTTGAACAGCTCCGTAACGGCTGCATACTTATGCGCCTCGATCCACTCCTTGCTCGACCGCAGATCATACGCGACAGACGGATGGATGATCGCGACATACTTGCCGTTGATCTTCCGCGCCTTCAGCTTCTTCAGCGTCGTCACGGCCTTGTTGACCTCGTCCGGCGTCAGCTTCGCCGTCAGGTCGAGGCCTGCGCGGCTGGTGACTGCCGTATGCGCGCCGCCCGCTGCGACCTTGTCGCAGTACTGCACGTTCGAGCCCGCCACGATGGTATCGCGCACGCGCTTGTCGATGGACGTACCGGCGGAAGCGCCGAGCTCTTCCGTTGCGCCCAGAATGACGTTATCCAGCGCGTGCAGCTCCAGCTGGTCAGAAACGCTCACATACGTACCGATCTGCTTGATGCTGGCCGTCATGCTGGTCTGGCCCATCTTCTGACCGGTCGGGATGACGCCTTCGGTCAGCTCGTCTGCATCCTTCAGCGTGTTCCACTTGCGCCATTCCACGGTCTTGCCGTGGTTGCGCGGCAGCGCCTGCTTGCCCGCAAACTGCGCGTGCACCAGCTCGGGCCGCGCGTTCTCGAGCAGCTGCGTGTCGTAGAACGTCTTCATGGTCGGCGCGAGCGTGTCGTTGCCGCTGAATGCGGTCGTCTGACCGGTGCCTGCGTTTACGTAGTTGCCGGTCGCGTTGACGAGCGTACCGGCGTCAGCAAAAAACTGAAATCCGACTTTGGATTTAAACATAGCTTCTTATCTCCTTTCTCAGGGGATCACTCGCTCCCCTCTTGCCGCGCGGCGGCGCATGTCCTCCACCTCCGCGCGTGACCAGTGTGTTTTCATCGGGACGTTCTCTCCGCCCGCAGCGCCGGATCCGATCTCCTGCGGCCGCGCGCCCTGCGCCTGGATGGTCCGCATGACGTTTTCCCGCGCCTGGTTCGCCACCAGCTGCGCCTGTGCCTGTGCGATCTCCTGCTGGTGGATGACCTCATAGGCCGTCTTCGGCGGCACGCCCGCGCCCATGAGTCGCGCAAAATCCGGGTTCTGCATCTCGGTCTCAAAGTCCGCGCCGTACCGCGCCGTCACATCCCGGGCAAAGTCTTCCTGGATCCCGGCGAAGGCTTCTCGCATCTGGTACTCCTGCAGCTGCCGCCGCATGGCCGTATTCTCGGCCCTGCCGGCGTACTCCTTTTTGAGGGCGTCCGCCGACATGCCCTTTTCCATGGCCTCCGCGCTATAAAGCCGCTCGTCAGCGGAAAAGCGCTGTGCCAGTGCCGCGAAGTCCGTCTTCCGCGGGTCCGACGTGTCGATCCCGTAGAGCGCGCCCAGCTGGTCGATGATCGGCGCCATCGCCTCGGCCTGCCCCTTGTACTGGTTCAGCCCGCGCACGCGCTGCTTTACGACCTTCTGCACCGCAGAATCAAAGTCCTGCTTGTAGCGGCCCCGGATCAGACTGTCAAACGTTTCTTCCTGCTGTGTACCCTGTCCCTGAGCGTCGGGGACGTTGACCGGCTGCTGCTGCACCTGCGCCTGTGCGGCTGCCTCCTGCCCGCTCTGCTGACCGGCGACGTCAGCTGCGCCCGTGGTCTGAGCGCCTGCGCCCGTGAATTCGCCTTCCATGCTGTAAATTCCTTTCTGGCGTTTATTCTAAAATCATCGTAGCACAAACTTTTCCCAACTTCACCCCACGCTAGCCAGAAATAATCTCGCCGGAACGGGCCGCCGCAAGCGTCGGCTCTTATCCTCTGAGATCATTTCTTCCTTTCCGACGCGCAAGCCGAGCTTGTGCGTCGGTTCTTATCCCGGCTGCGTGCTTTCTTCCGACTTTTTGCGCGCATTCTCCACGATCTTTGGCTCCTGCGTCTCGCCGGTGTTGATCTCCGGCTTCTCCGCTGCCGCGGCGCTCGCCTGCGGGACTGCCTGTCCGCCCTCCTGCAGGATCTGCTGCGCCAGCCCCTCACCCATGACCGGATCGTACCGGTCTGCCAACGCCAGCGCCAGCTGCTGCCACTCGACCAGCCGCTGCTGCAGGTCCGCGTTCTCCTGGACCTTCTGGATGATTGAGTCTTTCCCGTCAAAGTCCATCATGTCCAGCGTTGCAAGCGTCTGGTCCACCATCTGTGGGTTGAAGAACCCCAGCTGGAAGAACTGCAGCGCCAGCTCGTTCTGCGCCATGGACGTGTACTCGCTTGCCTTCTGCGCCGAGACCTCAATGTCGAAGACCGGTTTCCGCAGCCCGTCCGGCTGCCCGTTCGCGCCGTAGAGCGTCTGCGGCTGCAATCCCTGATTGCTGTACTGTACGAACTGCTCTGCCCCGCGCTGCCCGATGATCCGGAACTGCCGCGGCAGATCATAGAACTGCCGGATCCGCTCAATGACCATCCGGATCATCCGTGCGTAGGCCCGGTAAGCCGACTTTGTGGAGTCCTTGCTGCTCCGGCCGGACGCTTCCTGCAGCGCTGCAATGGCCGAGGCCGCCGTCACGCCGGAGCTCGTCGCGCCGTTGTTGACGTCCGTGTTTCCCGTTGTCCACTTGAGCTCCTCGATCTTGTTCTGCAGAATGGCGATATAATTGCTGTTGAGCATGTTGACCTGGATCGGCTGCAGACTGTCCTGCCCCAGATTCCCATCCACATGCACGAACGGCTTCGTCCAGTCCGCGAATTCCTGCTCATTGACCGACCCGTCCGACCGCTTGAACCACCGAGGCGTCGTCGACATGATCGCGTTCTTTACGATCGCTTGGTTCATCCGGTCGATCTGCTCCTGCGTCGACTTGCCGATGTCGATATAGCCATATCCCGCTATGCTCCCCTCCACCGGGAACAGCGCGTCGACCACGAACGGGTATTCCCCGTCGTCATACAGGCCCGTCTCCGCCATGGGCTTTCCGACCGGCTGCTGCACAATGCTCCCGTCTGGCAGCGTCAGCGTGTCATACCGCTGCTCTGTGTCGTTCTCCGTCGCCTGCAGGATGGTGTCGCCCACCAGCTTCGCGAAGTGCAGCACCTGCCGTCCGTTCTGATATTTCTTGTAATACCAGTCCACCACCATCGACTTGTTGTCAAAATTGATGACGTCGTCCGTGTTGTACTTCTGCTGGATCTGCTGCTTGGAGTTGAGTTTTCCCTGCAGCTCCGGGTACTTCTCGACCAGCAGATCGTTGTCCACCATCTCCGTCAGGAAGATGTTCTTCGACTTCTGCAGATCCCGGACGCCCGGCTCCCAGAAGAAAGACAGAATATCCACCGGCTGCACCGAGATATCCCCGAGGCCATTGAGCTTCGAAGAATCCCACTTCACGTGCCAGATGAGCGTGCCCTGCTTGAGCTTCGTCCACTGGCTGTCCGAATAGACCTCTTCGAAGTCGTTCTGTTCCAGAATGACCGGCAGCACCGAGGAAAGCTTCGCCGCCTCCTCCCGGTCGTCCGGTTCCCGCGGGCGGATGGCAGGGGCCGGATAGGCCGCGATCGCGTCCGCGTGCTTGCCCATGATGACGTTGAAAAGCCACGCCGACGTCCACTTGTCATCCTCCGGGTTTCCCTTTTGGATCCGCTGCCAGCTTCGCATGCGCCACCAGTCCTCCGACGCAATGACCCGCGCCTCCAGCGCACTTTTGCCCTGCCGGTATTTCTGCAGCGTGTCCATGGCCTTTCTGGCCTGCTCTTCGCCGATGGCCTTTCGCGCCGTCATCCCGCTCGCCGTGTCATTCTGCATGGTCGTCTGCATCTGCTCTGTCTGCATTGTCCGCTTCCTCCTTCCGCAGGTCTTCCGCCGTGAGTCTCGCCACTTCGTTCTGGATCCCGTCCAGCACAAAGCCCACGATGACCGGCGGCAGCCCCGCCTCGTTGATGGCCTCGATCAGCCGCCCCCGCAGCTGTACCACTGCTTTTGTGATATTCATAGCTCCTCCTATCCGTTATAACTGCTGATTGCCCGGTTGAGCGCTTCCTTGAGCGCAGAATAGCTGTTTGCAAAGTACGTCGCTTCCAGCTTCGTCCCTGCCGATACCGTGCTGACGCTTCCCGCGCCTGTCAGATTCCCGATGGCGTTTGCCGCCTCGTTGTAGATGGCCGCCGTGATCGTCTGCCCGGCGTAGGCCGGCGTGAAGGAAATGCTCCCGTAGCCTCTGGCGGCCCGGACCTCGTTGATCTTCGCCGTCAGCCGGTTCCAGCTCGCCGCCGTCAGGTATGTCACGGCCTTCCCTGCCGCGATATACGCCGCATCGTCACCCGTCCACGCAAACAGCGCGATCTGTGCCTTCGTCTCTCCGGATACGGTATTGGATGTCTTCGAGTCCGTCCCGGCCTTGTTGACGATCCAGAAATAATACGTCGTGCCAGGGTCCAGCCCCGAGACCGTCACCGGCGAGCTGCCGATCGACTGCGACCCGATGGCCGTATAGCTCGTCTTTCCCCAGTAGAGCGTCCAGCTTCCGTACCCGCCGCCGTTTTTGTCCCACGTGACCGTCGCCGTGTTCTTCGTCAGCGTGACCCCGCTGATAACCGGCGCGACTGCCGTGATCTTCGTCTTGTAGTACACGCGCACGGCCTGCCCGCTCGTAATGGGGATCGTCTCCGTCGCCGCGTGATTTGTCGCATACCCTTCCGACGCGAGCCTGAAATACTGGAATTCATACTCCTGCGAATACGTCTGGTACTGCGTGCCGGACATGGACAGGAAGAACGAATTGCCGATCGTGCCGGAGACGGACCCGTCTGACAGCGTGTGCTGCCCGTCCAGGTAGTTGTAGATCGGAATCGTCGTGGTCTTGCTCTGGTAGTAAGCCTTGACGGTCTGCCCCTCCTGGATGGGGATTGGGTAGCTCGCTCCATGCTCTGTGTTGTAGTTCTGCGACGAGAGCCGGAAGTACAGGAAATTATACTGCTGCGAGTACGTCTGATACTGCGTGCCCGCGGCCGAAATGTAAAACGTATCTCCGATATCGCCTTTGAAGGACCCGCTCGCCAGCTGCGTCAGGTTATCCAGGAAGTTTAGAATGCTGACCGTCGCCTGCGAGGTCGACTGTGCCAGCGTCCGCACGCTGATGGAGTTTGTCTCGGCGACAAGCGTCCCCGTGTTGCTGTTGTAGATCCGCACGCGGCAGATATACAGCGTGTCCGGCGTCAGACCGGTAATGACCCGGTGGGCCGTCGTCGTGCCCGCGGTCGTGTCCGTCACCGTCGCCATGACCTGTCCCGCAAGGATATATTCATATTTTCGTTTGTACGTCGTCGTTGACGACATACCGGATACCGTCAGCGTGATACTTGTCGGCGTACCCGATGCGCCGGATAGCGTTGCCACTCAGACCACCTGCCTATCCGAAGACCGGCGTAATGCCGCTTACGCCGCCGGAGGCGGTAAACCGGATGCTCCCGTCCGATTTTATCTGCATGCTGGCCGTCCCCGCCGCGTTCTGCAGATACACATCGCCGCTCGTCGACCGCACACGCACCGCCGGGCCGGACAGGTCGACCGCATAGGCCGCCGAGCTGGAGGACGTAAACTGCAGACTGCCCTCCGCGCCGCTGATCGTGCCGTTCGAGAAGTTTGTGCCCGCGATCTCAAGACCGTTGCTGATGATGTTGATCTCATCCATGATCTGCTTGAGCTTCGTCTGTATGCTCGTACCGTCGAGCTTCAGATCTGTCGCGTTGATCGTTCCGCCGATCTCAGCCTCCGTGCACGTCAGCTTGCCGTTCGCGTCGACCTTGAACTTATCCTTGATGGAAAGCCCGCTCGTGCCGAAGTACATGCTAGCGCTGCCCCCAAATTCGTTGGCCGTGCGGTAAATGCTGCTTTCCGAGATCGTCCATGGCCCGAACGTCGAATCCGCCGCCGCCGTGATCTTCCCCGACAGCACTGCCCCCGCCGCCTCCAGCGTCCCGGATGGGAAATGCAGCTTCTTGTCGCTTAAATACGCGACCTCCTGCCCGTCCTGCCAGAAGCTCACCCGGTCCGGCGTCACCGTCACCAGCTCGTTCTTCGTCCGGTCGATGACCTTCTCGCCGCCATCCGTCACCGTCGTCTCGATATTCCCCACGCCAACGCCGTACACCGGCACAGCGCCCTTGTAGTACAGCAACCCCGTCTTGATGTACTGCTGCGAATTGACGGAAAACTGGTTGTTGACGCCCGCCGTGTAGTCATACAGCTGTTTGATGCCGACGGAATTGCCCTCGATCGTCAGCTGCGTCTTTTCGAGATACTTTCCGAAGTCCGAGATGGCCACATAGCTGCCGGACAGCTTCGTCGACCACGTCTCCGA